>Ga0307515_10000051_pt1 | contig 272100 bp, 266 predicted proteins | sample 17_EM_MG_FD_194513 | JGI IMG/M metagenome (GOLD analysis project Ga0307515, IMG submission 194513) | Populus trichocarpa ectomycorrhiza microbial communities from riparian zone in the Pacific Northwest, United States - 17_EM | ecosystem: Host-associated > Plants > Roots > Unclassified...
TGACGAAGTCGAACACCGGCACCTCCGGCGTCTTGTCGTGGTACTGCGCGGCGTAGAAGCCGAACTCGAAGTCGCTGCCGGTCGGGCTCCAGCGCAGCTGCACGCCGCCCTGCCCCGAGTCCTTGGGTTTCAGGTCCTTGGACTCGTCGTAGGCCAGGCTGCCGCCGGCACCGAAGTTGACGATGCCGGTGCCCACGTAATCCTGGTTCGAGAAGTAGCTGCCGACGCCGGGGATCTTGCTCGGCCGCCACTTGAACTGGTAATACGCGCCGAGCGACACACCCTCGGCCACCTGCAGCGAGCCCGAGACCTGCTCCACGGGCAGCAGCACCTCCTTGAACTGCCAGCCCGGCACCGAGACGATCTTCGCCACGTCGACCGGACCTTGCGCGTTGGCAATGCCGTTCTGGCCGAAGAACAGGCTCTCGCCCCATTGCAGCGTGTGCTTGCCCAGGCGCAGCGTGCCCTTCATGTCACCGACGTCACCCTTGATGTAGGCGAAGGCGTCGAGCAGCTCGCTGCCCTCGCCGTGCTGGCGGCGGGTCGAGGGCAGGAACTCGTCCCTGGCCTGCCCCGGGTTGTTGTTGGCGGTGGAGATCACCGTGCCGGTGGGCACGCCACCCGCATGGATCTCGGTGCCCTGGTAATCGTTGCTGTGCAGGTAGACGCTGTCGTGCCAGCCGTTGCCGCTGATGCGGGCGCCGAAGTTCTTGGCCGACACGTCGAACTCGGCCAGCAGGTCGAGCCGGTTCGAGATCAAACCACGCTTGAAGTTGTGGTCGCCATCGTCTTCGTTGAGCGTGCCGGGGTCGGTGGCCACGTCGAATTGGGTGAGCGCAGCGGACGGGTTCTTCAGCCGATAACCCAGGCTGTACTTGGGTGTCAGGTCCAACCGGACTTTCAGGTCGGGGTTGGGTGTGTCGATCTCGATGGCGTGGGCAGTGGGCAGCAGCGCGAGCGCGGCCGCCACCGCCACCCAGGTGCGGTGGTGTTGCATGGTTGTCTCCTCGTTGAGGTGGTTGTGGAGCGCCTCTGGCGGGCGCATGGAACGGGGCTGTCGCTTAGATGTAGGTGGACGCGAGCCCTCCATCGACCGGCAGGTTGATGCCGCTGACCCAGCGGGATGCATCACTGCACAGGAAGGCGATGACCGGCGCGACTTCATCGCTGAACGCGGGCCGCTTCATGCGGTGCGCATCGGCCTGCACACGCTGCTCGCCGAGCATCTGCACGAAGTCGCCGAGGATGGGCGTGAACACCGGGCCGGGGGCAACGCAGTTCATGCGCACCGAGCGCTCGAGGAAGATCTTCTGCGACTGCGTGAGCGTCCACGCGATCAGCGCTTCCTTGAAGTACTGGTAGCAGGTCTCTTGCGGAACCGGGTGGTCGCGCAGCCATTGCGCGCCTTCGGCGAAGCTCGTGGTGGCTGCGAGTTCGCGGTGCAGCTCCAGCCGCGCCGGCCACTCGGCGCCGAGGATGGACGAGATGTTGACGATGGAGCTACCGGCCGGCATGCGCTCGAGCACACGGTTCGTGAAGTGGCGCAGGCCGAGGTAGTTCACGCGCGCCACCAGATCGACCGGTGAGGTGCCAGGCACGCCGGCGATGTTGGCCAGCGCGTCGATGCGCTCGGGCAATTGGGCGACTGCGGCATCGATGGCGGCGGCATCGCCGAGGTCGGCCTTCACGAAGCCGTCGAGCGTCAGCGTGGGCTCGTTGCGATCGACGCCGATCACGCGTGCGCCTTGCAGGCGGGCGAGCTTGGCGAAGTCGGCGCCGATGCCCGAGCAGGCACCGGTGACGACGATGGTCTTGTTCATGACAGCCCCTCGTCCGACGGGTACGTCGTCCGATCCCCCGAGGGGATGCGGGCCGGCTTGGGAGCGGCCCGGCGCTCGGCCCACCGCGATGAAGTTCGCACTGCTTGATTCATGGGTTATCTCCTTCAGAAGGGAAATTGCGGCGGCGTGTCTTTCACCGTGATCCACTGCCACTGCGTGTACTCGTCCATGTCGGCCGGCCCGCCGACGCTGCCGCCGTTGCCGCCGATGCCGGGGCCGCCGAACGGGTTGGTGCACTCGTCGTTGACGGTTTGGTCGTTGATGTGGACCATGCCGGCCTTGAGCCGCTGGCCGATCGCCATCGCGCGGCCGACCGACTTGCCGATCACCGCGGCGGCGAGGCCGCCCTGGCTGTTGTTGGCCAGCGCCACGGCCTCGTCGTCGGTGCGGAAGACGATCAGGTTGGCGACCGGGCCGAAGGTCTCTTCGTCGAAGACGCGCATGCCCGGCTTCACGTTCGACAGCACGGTCGGCTTGTAGAACAGGCCCTCGTGCGTGCCGCCGGCTTCGAGCTTGGCACCCGCAGCCACGCTGTCGTGCACCATCGCGTGGACGTGCTGCAGCTGTTTCGCGTCGATCATCGGGCCGAGCGCGACCTGGCCGCTCGCACCGTTGCCCACCGGCAGATGCGTCGCTTTGCCGACGAGCCGCTCCTTGATCGCGCCATAGATCGCCTCGTGCACGAGGATGCGGTTGGCGGCCATGCAGATCTGCCCCTGGTGGAGCCACGCACCCCAGGCGGCATTGCTGGCCGCGAGGTCGAGGTCGGCGTCGTCCAGGATGATCAGCGAGTTCGCGCCGCCGAGCTCCAGCGAGACTTTCTTCAGGTGCCGCCCTGCGAGCTCGCCGATGCGCCGGCCCACACCGGGCGAGCCGGTGAACGCGATCATCGGCACGCGCACGTCGGTGACCAACGCTTCACCCGCAGGTGCATCACCAGGCAGCACTTGCAGCAGACCCGCCGGCAGGCCGGCGGCCTCGAACACACGCGACATCAAGAAGCCGCCCGAGACCGGCGTCCGCGTGTCGGGCTTGAGCACGACCGCGTTGCCGAGTGCCAGCGCCGGCGCCACCGAACGCAAGCCCAAGATCAGCGGAAAGTTGAACGGCGAGATCACGCCGACCACGCCATGCGGCACACGCCGCGCGAAGCTCAGCCGCCCCGGCACGCTGGGCAGCACCTGGCCCTGCGCTGCGAGCGGCAGGCCGGCGGCGATCTGGCACAGCGTGACGGCTTCGCGAATCTCGTGCTGCCCTTTCGGCAAGATGGCGCCGGTCTCGCGCGTCACCACCATCGCCAACTCGTCGAAGTGCTGCTGCAAGATGGCCGCGGCGCGGTGGAACACGGCCGCACGGTCGCGCGGCGGCGTCGCTGCCCACGCGGCCTGCGCCGCGACGGCGCCGCCGATCGCGGCCGTCATGTCGGCGGCATCGGCCACGCCGGTGGTCGTGAGGCGCTCGCCGGTGGCGGGCTCGATCACGTCGCGCGTGCCGCCCTGCGGCTGCAGCCACTGGCCGTTCACATGAACGCGGCCGTCCCAGGCTGCGGGGTTGAGCAGATTCGTTGTCTCGGGGGCACCCATGCCGTCTCCTTCGGGGCTGTGTCGAAAACATGCAGCGTCTTTGCTGTGGGGCTGTTATCGCAACGCATGTGCCGCACGGAGTTCGCGGAGGCCCGATGCACGGCGCGGCAGACCATTGCCACCGAGGCAAATCTCAGGACTTTCCCGAGGTGCCGAACGCTCACTGTTCGCACGGCTCTCGTCGGTGTTTACCTGGGGAGGGGCTTGCTCAAATGATCACCGCCTGACCACACTGCGGTTCGTCACCTGATCAAATCGACACATGACCACCGCACCCTCGTCGCGTATCTCGCTGGCCGAAGCCTCGCGCACCACGGGCGCCTTGATGCGCCGCGGCGAACCGTCGCCGCTCGATGCCATCGTGTCGCCGCGGCTGGAGGACATCGCCGAATGCCTGTTCTTCTCGCCCGGCGATGGCCGCATCTGGCTCAACGACCAGCGCATGGTGCTGATGCACAGCTCGTCGCTGGGCAACCTGCGCCGCGAGCTGATCGACAGCCTGGGGATCGAGCGCGCACGCGGTCTGCTCACGCGCGCCGGCTACGAGTCGGGCGCGCGCGACGCGCAGCTCGTGCGCCAGCGCTGGCCCGACGGCGAGCCGCGCTCGACCTTCATGGCCGGCACGCGGCTGCATGCACTCGAAGGCGTGGTCAAGGTCGAGCCGGTCGAGTTCGAGTTCGACCTCGAACGCGGCACCTACAGCGGCGAGTTCCTGTGGCACCACTCGAGCGAAGACGATGAGCACATCGACGCCTACGGCATCGGCACCGAGCCGGCCTGCTGGTCGCAGCTCGGCTATGCGATGGGTTACGTGACCGGCATGCTGGGGCGGCCGGTGATCTTCCGCGAGGTCGAGTGCCGCTCGATGGGCAGCGCCGTGTGCCGCGTGATCGGCAAGACTGCCGAGCAGTGGGGCGACGTCAGCGACGACCTGCGCTACCTGAATGCGCAGGACTTTCTCAGCGCCAAATCGTTCGGCGTGCCGCAGCCCGCGCTGTCGCGACCCGTGCTCGGCGGCGGCGCGCCGGCAGACGGGCCGAACGAGCGCGAGATGGTCGGTGTGTCATCGGCCTTCAAGTCGGCCTGCCACATGCTGACGCGGGTCGCGACGACGCGTGCGACCGTGCTGTTCACCGGTGAATCGGGCGTCGGCAAGGAGCTGTTCGCGGCCATGCTGCACCGCATCAGCCCGCGCAAGGACCAGCCCTTCATCGCGCTGAACTGCGCCGCCATTCCCGAGAACCTGATCGAGTCGGAGCTGTTCGGCGTGGAGCGCGGCGCGTACACCGGCGCGAGCACCTCGCGGCCCGGCCGCTTCGAGCGCGCCGACGGTGGCACGCTGTTCCTCGACGAGGTCGCCACGCTGAGCCTGGTCGGCCAGGGCAAGCTGCTGCGCGCGCTGCAGGAAGGCGAGATCGAGCGCGTCGGCGGCGTGCGCACGATCAAGCTCGACGTGCGTGTGGTCGCGGCGACCAACGTCGACTTGCAGGCCGAGGTGCGCGCCGGGCGCTTCCGCGAAGACCTGTATTTCCGGCTCGAGGTGTTCCCGATCCACCTGCCGCCGCTGCGCGAGCGGCGCGAAGACATCCCGCTGCTGATGAACTACTTTCTGCACCGCTACGTGCGCCTGCACGGCCGAACCGTGCACGGCTTCACCGCGCGGGCCGTGAAGGCGCTGCTGAACTACGACTTCCCCGGCAACATCCGCGAGCTGCAGAATCTGGTCGAGCGCGGTGTGATCAGCGCCGAAGAAGGCGGCGTGATCGACGTGCCGCACATGCTGCGACGCGAGCAGCTGCGCGACGCGGCGACCTACTCGGTCGATGCGAGCGGCACCCTGGCCAGCGGGCAACCTACCGCGCCTGCCAACGATGCCGCCAAGCCGGCCAACCTGCTCGACACCCTGGGCGACGCAAGCGGCGTCTCGCTGCCGACGCTTGAGCGCCGGCTGATGGACGAGGCCGTGGCCCGCTCGGGCGGAAACCTCGCCGCCGCGGCACGCCTGCTCGGCTTGACCCGCGCGCAGCTCGCCTATCGGCTCAAGGCGGCGCAATCGGCGAGTTGATCGACACATCACGGGACGAGTGAAGAGAACATGGTCCAGACGGTCTTGCGGCTCGAAATCCGCGGGTTAGTGCAGGGAGTCGGCTACCGCTGGTCGATGGCCGCAGAGGCCCGGCGGCTTGGCATCTGCGGCTGGGTGCGCAACCGCCATGACGGATCGGTCGAAGCGGTGGTGACGGGATCTCCCGAGTCGCTTGAACGAATCGTGAGCTGGGCGCGCAGAGGCCCCGCATCGGCTGCGGTCGCGTCAGTCGACGTCTTCGCCAGCAAAGGGACGTTCGACTCGTTCGAGCAGCTTCCAACCGGATAGCCGCGGAGCCACTCGACGGCGAAACTGCGTCAAAGTTGGCAGACCTCATCCCCCAAAAGCGGGGCGCCATTTGGCGTATTGGCGGCCGGCTCACCCGCGTGGACAGTCGAGCCACGGACGGAGCAGTACCGACCGGTGGGGCCAACGATGTATTTCGATGAACGCGATGAAGGTGAATACAGGATCCACGCAGACGCGATCGAGGCGCCCGCAGGTGGCTACCGGGCGGCCGCCGTCGTGATGCGCCTGCGCGGCGTCCCCAGGCCGATCGAGGTGTTCCGCGACGAGCACATGTCGGGCGGCCACGCCTGGGATGACCCGGAAGACGCACTTCACTTCGCGGTGAAGGCCTCCATCGCGATCATCCGCGAGCACGTCGCCTCGAGGCGTACCCCCACTGCTTGCGCGATGGCCGCCTGATCCGCACCCATGACCCAGCGCTTTCTCAAAGCACCATCAAGTAGGCCGTGAGCGCGTCTTTTCGTCCTGAGTGAGCTTTGGGCCTTGAAGCGCCCCTCGGCACGCTAGTGGTAGGCAGCTGTCCGGGCTCGTTCTGGCCCGGGTTGCGATGCCCAGCGCACAGGTGGGGCGGGCACTCGGAGTGCGACAACGGACGACCACGCGGCAATGACTCTCAGGTTCAGGCGCTCGTCGACTGCGCTCGCCGCCGCACTGCACGCCGGCGTTGCCGAGAGCAAGGTTGCCGCCTTGCTCAGCACGTCGTTGAGCAGATGGCCCAGGTCGCGCGCCGCCAACGCGAAGAATTCGGACGCCGGCTCGCCCGTCGAACCGAGCAGGATGTAGGGCAGGTGGCCGGCGTTCATCCAGCTGGCCACGGCCCGCGCGAATCGAGGCTGGCTTTCCACGACGTGGACCAGCGCCTCCATGCTTGCGGCGTTCCTGTCGAAGACGACAACGCTTCCTTCGTGGCTCAAAACCATCTCCCTGGTGAACGTGAATTCATGGTGCGTGGCACTTGACGCCATCGGCTCGACGAAACCGCTGGCATCGCCGCGAGCACGGAGCCGGGGTGCAGATTTCATGCCTGCATCGCGCCGGTCCAAAGAGGCCCTGGAGCTGAGAATTTTTGTTGGTGCCAGCCACTCGGCCGATGGAAAGCATTCAATATTCCGACAAGAAAAGCGCGCCTCGTCAGTCGTGTAAGAGTCTGTCAAATGGCTTGCGCTCCCCTCGCAACACTGCAGGCACCCAAGGAAACGACCCCACATGGCCACTTTCGAATGGATCATCGTGCTGTTGCTCGGCGCTGCGCTGCTGGCCGCACTCGCGCGCCGCGTCGGCGCGCCCTACCCGACCTTCCTTGCGCTCGGCGGTGCGCTGCTGGCCTTCGTGCCATCCAGTCCGCGCTGGACGCTCGACCCGCACCTCGCGCTGACGCTCTTCGTCGCACCCGTGCTGCTGGACGCGGCGTATGACACCTCGCTGCGCGACCTGCGGGCGAACTGGCGGCCCGTCACCGGTCTCGTGATCGCCGCGGTGGGCACCACCGTGCTGGCGGTCGCGCTCGCGGTGCATTGGCTCGTGCCCGGGATACCGTGGCCCGTGGCGATCGCGCTCGGCGCCATCGTCGCGCCACCCGACGCCGCTGCAGCGACCGCGGTGATGCGGCAGGTGAAGCTACCGCACCGCCTGCTGAAGATCATCGAAGGCGAAAGCCTGCTGAACGACGCGAGCGCCCTGCTCGTCTACCGGCTCGCGATCATGACGATGATGGCCGGGCACCTCGGTTTCACGAGCTTCGCGCCTGTGTTCCTGCTCACCGTCTTCGGCAGCCTCGCGGCAGGCGTCGGTTGCTCGTACGCGTTGCGGCCGCTGACCACCGGCCTGCGCGACGTGCCGACCTCGCTGATCGTGCAATTCGCGACCACCTTCGGCGTGTGGATCGCAGCCGAAGCCATTGGCTTGTCGGGCATCCTGACGCTGGTCGCCTATGCGATGACGATCGCGCGGCGCGGCACGCAGATGCCGGCCCGCATGCGCGTGCCCATCTTCGCCGTGTGGGAGACCGTCGTCTTCGTGCTGAACGCGTTCGCGTTCGTGCTGATCGGCCTGCAGCTGCGTCCGATCTGGGAGCGGCTCGAGGGCGGCGACGCACGCACCGAGGCCGTCATCACCGCGGCGGTCGTTCTCGCCGTCACGATCGCAGCGCGCTTCGTCTGGGCAATGAGCTACCACGCCGTGAGGCACTGGCGCTTTGAGCACGCCCGCAGGGGGGCTCGCCAGCCACCACCGGTCGGTAACTCGATCGTGCTCTCGTGGGCCGGCATGCGCGGCATCGTCACCCTGGCCGCCGCCTTCGCGATTCCCGAAACGCTGCCGAACGGCGCACCCTTCCCGTACCGCGACCTGATCTTGCTGTGCGCGTTCGCGGTCGTGCTGGGCACGCTGGTGCTGCAGGGCCTCACGATGAAGCCACTGATCGAGCGACTGGGCCTGACCGACGACGACCCGGTCGGCCGCGAGATCCGGCTCGGCCGCACCCATGCCTACCAGGCACTGCTCGACGCAATCAAGGACGACGACACGCTCTCAGGAAAACTGCTGCGCAAGGAATACGGCGCGGTGGTCGAGCTGAACACCAGCCACGCGCACGATGCGCCGGTCAACGAGGTGCCTGGTGGCCCGCTCAGGCGCCACGCCATTGGCATCGCGCGGCAGCGAGCATTCCAGCTACGGCAGGAAGAGGTGATCGGCGACGACGCCTACCGCGTTCTCGTGCAAGAACTCGACTGGGCGGAGCTCAGCGCCGGCGGCGGCCGATCGGATTGACGCGGCCGCCACCCGGCCAGCCGAAGCGGCTTCAGCCCAAGGGCGTGTCCAGCATCGACAGCAGCCGCTGGCGACCTTCCAGCACGTGGCGCTCGGCGATGGCACGCGAGCGGCTGCCGGAGCCCTTGGCGATTGCCTCGTACAGCTGGCGATGCTGCTCGTTCGAGCGGCGCATGTTGCCCGGCCCGTTGAAGTAGCGGCGGCGAAACAGGTGCAGTTCCTTGATGTAGTCACCATAGGCCTGGGAGGCCCGCTGGTTGCCTGACAACGCGACGATCCGTGCGTGGAAGTCGAGGTTCAACTCGTAGTAGCGGGTGCCGTCTTCGGCGGCGCAGGCCTTGTCCATCGCGGTGAGCAGCTTGCTTAGATCGCGCTTGTCGGCCTCGGTGGCGCGCTCGGCCGCGCGCTCGGCTGCGAAGCCGAACACCAGCGCACGCAGGTCGTAGACCTCCAACATCTCGCGCACCGACAACTCGCGCACGAACACACCGCGGTTGGGCACCGGCGTCACCAGGCCCCAGCCGGTCAGCACCCGCACGGCCTCTCGGATCGGGCCGCGGCTGGTGCCCATGCGCAACGCCAGTGCGGCCTCGTTGAGGCGCTCGCCAGGCGCGAACTCGCCGTCGTAGATCAATTGCTTCAGTTCGTCGGCGATGCGCGGTGCCAGGCGCAATTCGGGGCTGCGGATTTTTTCGGAGGAGCTCACGCCCGCGAGCATAGGGCAGTCGCCTTGAAGCCCGCTTTAGTGTTAACGATATTTACCAAAGTGTTGACACTTTGAGGACCCGGCTTCGATACTGAGGCATCCGCTCCTCACTTTCCGTCGCATGCCGCACCTGCCCGCCTCCTCCGCCCTCGCGCGATACCGTGTCATCGACATGACCCAGGTGCGCGCCGGCCCCACCTGCTGCCGCCAGCTGGCCGACTGGGGCGCCGACGTCATCCAGGTACAGATGCCCGAGCACATGCGCGGCGACGACACGCTGGGCGGACAAGACGGCTCCGACTACCAGTACACCCACCGCAACAAGCGCTCGATCACGCTCGACCTGAAGCAGGCCGACGGCATCGCGCTGCTCAAGCGCTTGATCGCCACGGCCGACGTGGTGGTCGAGAACTTTCGCCCCGACGTGAAAGGCCGGCTGGGCATCGACTACGAAACGCTCGCGCCAGACAACCCGCGGCTCGTCTACGCCAGCATCTCGGGCTTCGGACAGACCGGCCCGCTGGCGCAGCGCCCGGGCTTCGATCAGATCGCACAGGGCATGGGCGGTTTGATGTCGGTCACCGGCCTGCCCGACCAGGGCCCCGTGCGGGTGGGCATCCCGATCGCCGACCTGTGCGCCGGCATCTTCGCGGCGCAAGGCATCCTCGTTGCGCTGCTCGAACGCGAGAGCTCAGGCCGCGGCCAATGGCTGCACACCTCGCTGCTCGAATCGATGGTCTACATGATGGACTTCCAGACCTCGCGCTGGCTGATCGACGGCGAGATCGCCACCCAGGCCGGCAACTACCACCCGACCAGCATCCCGACCGGTGTGTACAAGGCGCGCGACGGCTACATGAACATCGCCGTGTTCGGCTCCAAGATCTGGGAACGCTTCTGCGACATCCTCGGCGCGCCCGAGTGGGTGAGCGACGTTCGCTACCAGGACAAGGCCGGCCGCTCGGTGAACCGCGACACGCTCAACGCCGAGATCAACCGCAGACTCGCAGAGCACGACCGCTCGTACTGGATCGAGCTTCTCAACGCTGGCGGCGTGGCTTGCGGCCACATCAATGACCTGAAGGAAGTGTTCGACGAGCCGCAGGTGCAGCACCTGGGCATGGTGAAGGACGTGGTGTCGGCCCATCACGGCCTGCAGCGCCTGGTCGGCCAGCCCGTGCAGCTCGAGCGCACGCCGAGCACCATCGCGCGCGCTGCGCCGCGGCGCGGCGAGCACACGGCCGAGCTGCTGGCCGAACTGGGTCTCGCGGCAGACGAGCTGGCCCGATTGAAAAGCAATGGAGTCTTCTGAAATGACCGACGACGCAGACAAGGGCAGCGACTACCGCTCACCCACCGAGCGCGTGCAGGTGTGGCGCGATGCCAGCACGCTGCACATCCGCTTCAACAACCCGGCGCGCCACAACGCGCTGTCAGTCGACATGTGGGAGGCGGTGCCACCACTGCTGGCGCAGGCCGAAGCCGACGAGCGCATCCGGCTTGTGGTGTTTTCCGGTGCCGGCGAGAAGGCCTTCGTCTCCGGCGCCGACATCTCGCAGTTCGAAGACATGCGCGCCGCGCGCGAGGCCGTGGCCCGCTACGAGGCGATGGCCGAGGCGGCGCTCACCAGCATCGAGCGCTGCCCGAAGCCCACGCTCGCGTGCATCCGCGGCTGGTGCATCGGCGGCGGCGTCAACGTGGCGATTGCCTGCGACATCCGCATCGCCGCCAGCGACGCGGTGTTCTCGATTCCCGCAGCACGCCTGGGCCTGGGCTACCGCTACTCGGCGATGAAGAACCTGGTCGACCTGATCGGCCCCGGTGCTGCGAAAGATCTCTTCTTCACCGCACGCAAGATCGGCACCGACGAAGCGCGCGCGCTGGGACTCGTCTCGCGCGAAGCCGCGCCCGATCAGCTCGACGCGCTGCTGGCCGAATACACCGGCGCGCTGGCCGACAACGCACCGCTGACTGTCGCTGCGGCCAAGGCAATCACCGCCGAGATCCTGAAGCCGTCGACCGACATCGACCTGGCGCACTGCCAGGCGCTGATTCAAGGCTGCTTCGCCAGCGAAGACTACGCCGAGGGCCGCAAGGCTTTCATGGAAAAACGACGCCCTGTCTTCAAGGGCCGCTGAACCACCGCAGGAGATCACGATGCGCGCCTACCGCATGCAAGAAATCGAGGGCCGTCAACAGTTGCAGCTGCAAGAGGTGCCGCGCCCCGAAGCCGGCCCCGGCCAGTTGCTGCTGCGCGTGCGCGCGGCCGGCCTGAACCGCGGCGAATTCATCTCGGGGCATGGGCTGCATGGCCGTGGCGGCGCGGCCAAGCCGGTCGGTACCGAGGCCGCCGGCGAGGTGGTGGCGGTCGGCCCCGGCGTCGCCGAATGGAAGGTCGGCGACCGCGCGATGGGCCGCTGCCCAGGCGCCTTTGCCGACTACGTGCTGATGGATGTGCGCGAAGCGATGGCCATACCGCCTGCACTCGACTGGCAGCACGCCTCGGCGATCCCACTCACCTTCATGGTGGTCTACGACATGCTCGTGCTGCAAGGCCGCTTGCGCGCTAGTGAAACCTTGCTGGTGGCCGGTGTGGCCTCCGGTGTCGGCGTGGCCGCGCTGCAGGCCGCAAAGGCCATGGGGGCCAAGGTCATCGGCACCTCGGGCAGCGCCGACAAGCTGGCGCGCCTGCAGGCCGAGGGCCTGGACCTCGGACTCCACACGCGCAGCCCCGACTTCGTCGACGCCGTGATGCAGGCCACTGACCAGTGCGGTGCGGACCTCGCGATCGACACGGTCGGCGGCACGGTGTTCGCCGAGTGCGTGCGCGCGCTGGCCTTCCAGGGCCGGCTCGCGATGGTCGGCTACGTCGACGGTGTGCTGCGTGCCGAGCTCGACCTCGAGGCGCTGCACAGCAAGCGGCTGCACCTGTTCGGCGTCTCCAACAAGCTGCGCAGCCCGCAACAGCGCGCCGAGCCGGTACCCGGCTTCAAGGCCGACTGGCTGCCGCTGTTCGCGAGCGGCAGGCTCAAGCCGCTGGTCGACCTGGAGTTCCCGTTCGGACAGTTAGCCGAGGCCAAGGCCGCCATGGAAGCCGGCCAGCACGTCGGCAAGATCGTGCTCGCGGGCAGCACCGACACCTGAACATTCTTTTCCGCCAACGGCCGCCAAGAGCCTGCGAACCCGGAACCACCCACGGAGACATACCGATGCAAACACCGACACGGCTGCTGGGCTGCCTGGCACTCGCCATGGCCACCACAGGCGCCTTCGCCGAGAACTACCCTTCACGCCCGATCCATCTGGTGGTCGGTTTCGCGCCCGGCGGTGCCGCCGACACGGTGGCCCGCGCGATGAGCGACGCCATGGGCAAGCAACTCGGCCAGACCGTCGTCATCGACAACAAACCCGGTGCCGGCTCCAGCCTCGCGGCCGAGTCCGTGGCCAAGTCACCGCCCGACGGCTACAACGTGCTGATCGCCAGCCCGAGCAGCATCTCGGTGAACCCCGCGCTCAACCCCAAGCTGAGCTACAAGTTCAGCGACCTGGAGCCGGTGCTGAAGATCACGACCTCACCGCTGGTGATCGCCGTGTATCCCGAGAGCGGCATCAAGTCGATCAAGGAACTGATCGCCGCCGCGAAGAAGTCACCGGGCAGCATCAACTACGCAACCTCGGGCAACGGCTCGGCACCGCACCTCGGCGCAGCGCTGTTCGCTCAAGTGGCCGCGGTGCAGCTGGTTCACATCCCGTTCAAGGGAGGCGCACCAGCGGTGCAGTCGGTGATCGCTGGTGACACCCAGGTCACCTTCGCCACGCCACCCTCGGTACTGGGTCTGGTGCAAGGCGGCCGCCTGCGCGGCTTGGCGGTCAGCTCGCGCGAGCGGTCACCGCTGGTGCCTGATCTGCCCGGTATGGTTGAGGCCGGGTTGCCCGACTATGCGATCGAGTTCTGGTATGGCCTCTTCGTGCCCGCCGGCACACCAGCTGCGGTGACGCGCAAGCTGTTCGACGCCGCCACGGCGGCGATGCGTCAGCCGGCCGTCAAGCAAGCGTTAGCGAAAGACGGCACCGACGTGTCGCTCTCGCCATCGCAAGAGCAATTCGCGAGCTTCCTGGCGACGGACAACAAGTTCTGGACGAAGCTGGTGAAGGATGCCGGCGTGACGAAAGACTGAATCAGAAATCCACCTTCTGCCCCGGCTCCGGCACCACCACGCGGGTGCTTGAGTTCGGCCCGAGCGCCGAGATGAATTCCGCCGGTGTGCCGCGCAGCAGCGGGAAGGTGCCGTAGTGGAACGGGATCGCGTACTTCGGCTTGATCATGTCGCGCACCGCGATGGCAGCGTCTTGCGGCCCCATCGTGAAGTGGCCGCCAATCGGGATCAGCACGAGGTCGGGTTTGTAGGTCTCACCGATCAGCCGCATGTCGCCGAACAGGCCGGTGTCGCCCATGTGCCAGATCTTGAAGCCGTTCTCCAGCTCGATGAGGTAGCCCACCGGTTCGCCGCCGTAGTGGGTCTCGTCCTTGTCGGTGGCGGGGTTCTTCCACACCAGCTCGGAAGAATGCTCGGCGTGCACGGCGGTGATCTTCGGGCCGGTCGGGCCGAAGGGCGCGACCGTGCCGCTCTTGCCGAAGCGCTGCACCAGCGCCGTCGGCAGGATGCCCAGGCTCACGATGCTCGGGCCCATGCCGCCGGCGTTGTAGACCGGCATGTTGTTCAGCTTCGCGAGTGCCGGTGCGTCGAAGAAGTGGTCGTAGTGGGCATGCGTCACGAGGATCATGTCCACCTTGCCCAGCGCGCTCAGCTGCTTGAACTCGGCCGGGGTCTTCGGGTTCGTGGTGAGCCACGGGTCGATCACGATCACCTTGCCGCCGGGCGTCGTGATGCGAACGGTGGCCTGGCCGAGCCAGAGCACCTCGGCCTTGCCGGCCGCGATGCTGCCTGGTGCCGTAGGTTGCAGCACGGGCGGCTGCGCGGTGGGCGCCGCAGCGCAGCCGGCCAGCACGGCGGCCAGGATCAGGGAACCGAGTTTTTTCATGATATTGCCTTTCAGGGTCGAGCCAGGGTGCACAGGCCACGCACATCGGGCAGCTCGCCGAGCCGACGGCAGGCTGCGATCAGCTCGGCCGTGCGCGGCGCGCCGAGGATCAGATCCGACTGCGCGGCGAACTTCGCGTCCAGCGCGGCATCGCTCATCGGCCGCTGCAGCGAGCCGATTGCATGCTCGACGAACACGTGGACGCGGTGGCCGTCGCGCAGCACTGCTGTCACATCGGCCGAAGCCTCATCGATGGAGTCGTCAACCGTGGCCACCACCTTGCGGCGCAGCGCAACGACGTCGTCGCGCGTCACGATGTCATCGGCGTACTCGGGCTCGCCGGCGCGGCCGAAGATCAGGCCCGCGGCACACCCGTGGTAGACGCTGAACTTGCCTTGCAGGCCATCGACCGGCTCTTTCTTGCCGGTGAGTTCAAGCACCAGCGAATGCACCTTGAGCTCGATGCGCTCCACCTCGTCGGGTTTCACGCCCTGCTCTCGCAGCTGCACGCAAGCATCGATGCTCGGGTGGATAACGATGCCGCAGGCGAAGGGCTTGTAAGTGTTGAACGAAATCTCGAAGCGTTCCCCCAACTCGTCGATCGCTTCGTTCCACGCGCACTTGGTGGAGACCACCTGTGCGAAACCGCGCGGCGCCTCCAGCGCCCGCGGGCTCGCGGTGTAGCCGTGCTTCGCAAGCAGTGCCGACAACAGGCCAGCACGCGCCGCGCCGCCCGGGTGGAAGGGTTTGGTCATCGTGCCGAACTGCTCGCGCAGGCCAACCGGCTGCGACGCGGCGATGCCCAGCGCCATCATGGTCTTCTGCTCGTCGAGCCCGAGCAGACGCGCGCAAGCCGCCGCAGCACCGAGCGTGCCGGTGGAGCCGGTGATGTGCCAGCCGCGGTCGTAGTGCTCGGGGTACATCAGGTTGCCCATGCGGCACGAGACGTCGATGCCGAGCACCAGCGCGTCGACCAGCGCACGCCCGCTCGAGCCCAGGTGCTCGGCCAGCGCGAGCGCCGCCGACGCCACCGGGCCGGCCGGGTGGATGATGGTCTTGAGGTGCGTGTCGTCGAAGTCGAAGGTGTGCGAGCTGATGCCGTTGAGCAGCGCCGCACCGGCCATGTCGACTTTCTCGGTGCGGCCGAGCACGGTGGCCTGCGGCGCGGGCTGCAGCATCTGCACGGCGGCCAATGCGGCGTGCATGGCCTCGTGCGTGGCCGCGCCCACGGCGCAGCCGGCCCAGTTCAGGAAAGTGCGATGCGCTTCGCGGTCGACCGCGTCGCTCCAGCCGCGCGATGGGTGCGTGGCCACGAAGCGGGCGAGGATCTGCGTGATCGGGGGTGCGTTGTGGTCGGCGGCGACCTGGGTATTGCGTGCCATGGTGAGTTCACTCTTCTACTTGAATCTTGCGGTCGTGGGCCAGCGCCGTCCAGCGCGCCACCTCGACCTTGATGTACTTGCCGAACTGGTCGGAGCTCATCGGCGTCGGGTCGACCGCCTCGGAGGCCAGCTTGTCCTTCATGTCGGGCGCCTTCAGCACCGCGTTCAGCGTGTCGTTGAGCTGCTTCACCATCGACGCCGGCATGCCCGCGGGGCCGACCACGCCGTACCACTGCACCGCATCGAAGCCCTTGAAGCCGGACTCGATGAGCGTCGGCACATCCTTGACCGTGGGCGAGCGCGTGGCCCCCGTGATGGCCAGCGCCTTGATGCGGCCGGAGCGGATGTGCGGCAGCGCCGCCGCCAGGCCAGGGAACATCGCCTGCGTCTGGTCGCCCATCAGGTCGGTGAATGCCGGGGCGATGCCGCGGTACGGCACGTGCAGGATGAAGGTGCCGGACTGCTGCTTGAACAGCTCCATCACCAACTGCGTCAGCGAGCCGGTGCCCGCCGATCCGTAGCTGGTCTTGCCGGGGTTCTTCTTCAGGTAGTCGATGAAGCCCTTGAGGTCGTTGACCGGCAGCGACGAATTGACGACGAGCACGTTGGGCGTGCCGCCGATCATGCCGATGGGCGTGAAGTCTTTCACCGGGTCGTAGGGCAGCTTGCGCGTGGCCGGGCTCGTTCCGTGCGTTGCGACGTAGCCTTGCATCAGCGTGTAGCCATCGGGCGGCGACTTCGCCGTCGTCTGCCCGGCGATCACGCCGCCGCCGCCACCGAGGTTGTCGACCACGAAGGTCTGGCCCAGCACCTTGCCCCAGCGTTCGCAAACCGTGCGGCCGACGAAGTCGCTGCCACCGCCGGCGGCCACCGGCACGATGTAGCGGATCGGCTTGTTCGGATAGGCCTGTGCACTGGCATAACGAGCCGGCAGCAACAGCGCGGGGGTGGACAGCAGCAGAGTGCGTCTCTTGGTCATGCGAAGTCTCCTCAGGAGGGGTCTTGGCTCAGCCGCTCGACAAGGCGGCCGTGCGCGGCCGTGACATGTGTGGACAGCAGCGCCTGGCAGCGATCGACGTCGCCTTCGGCCAGCGCATCGATGATCTGTTGGTGCTCGATCAGCGAGACCTTCATGCCGATGTCGCGCGACAGGTTCTTCAGCCGCGACAGGTGCAACTGCTGAACGATGCCGCGGTAGGTTCGCGCCATCGGTTCGTTGTCGGCCGCTTCGACGATGGCCCAGTGGAAGGCGAGGTTGCTGGCGTAGTAGGCCTGTACGTCGTGCTTGCGCGCGTGGGCCTTCATGTCGCGCAGGAAACCCGCAATGCGCTTGATCAGCGCACGCCGCTCGCGCTCTGGCAAGCCGGCGACCCGCCTGCCGGCATGGCCGTCGAGCATGCTGCGCAGGTCGTAGAGATCGGCCACTTCCTTGGGTTCCAGCGTGCGCACGAACACGCCCGAGTGCTTGCGCGTGTAGACCAAGCCAGTGCTCTCCAGCTCGCGCAGCGCTTCGCGCACCGGCACGCGCGACACACGCAGCCGCGCCGCAACGTCGGGCTCGTTGATGCGCTGGCCGGGGGCCAGCTCACCGCGCAGGATCAGGCCCAGCATCTCGTCGCGCGCAATCGCGGCGAGCGAGGTGTCGCGCACACCGGCGATCAGTTCGGAAGAGGATGCGGTCAGCCAAGGCAGCATGTGTGAAGAATCGCCTTTCGTATACGATATTTTTAATCAAAACCCACCTCATCCTGCTCCGGGTATATACGGAGCCGGCGCGATCCGTGTCAGTGCGGGCCGACCGTGCCTCGCACCGGTCGCGCGTTCAGAAAGACATCGGCTGCCCCGGCACGGCGACGATCACGCGGATGGGGCCCTGTCCCATCGCGTCGACGAACTGCTGTGCCGTGCCACGCGCAAGCGGGTTCGCGCCGTAATGCATCGGGATCACCGCCTTCGGGCGAAGCAGTTCCTTGACGGCCCAGGCCGCCTCGGCCGGGTCCATCGTGAAGTTGCCACCGATCGGCACCAGCGCGAGATCGGGCTTGAAGCGCTCGCCGATCAAGCGCATGTCGCCAAAGGCGGCGGTGTCACCGGCGTGGTAGATGCGAAAGCCGTTCTCCAGCTCGATGAGCCAGCCCACCGGCTCGCCGCCCGGGTGCGTCTCGTCCTTGTTCGACGCGGGGTTGTGCCACACATAGACCGACGAATGCTCGGCATGCACCGCCGTGACCTTGATGCCCGGCACCGGCTCGGTCGTGCCGCCCTTGTTCATGCGCGGCAGCAGGTTGGCCGGCAGCACGCCGAGCGTGGTCAGGGTCTGGTTGAGATCGCCCGGCGCGCGGATCGGCACGTTGTACTGCTGCGCGAGCGCCGGCGCATCGGCGATGTGATCGAAGTGGCCGTGGCTGACCAGCAGCACGTCGATGCGGCCGAAGGCATCCAGCTGCTTGTAGTTCGCTGGCGTCAGCGGGTTGGTGCGCAGCCACGGGTCGGTGACGATCACCTTTCCGCCAGGCGTCGTGATCTTGAAAGCGGCCTGGCCGAGCCAAAGGACTTCGGTGCGCGCCGCAGTTGTGGGCTCCATGGGCTCCATGGGCTCCATGGGCTCGGTGGGCACAAGAGGCGAGGCCGGTACCGCACAGGCGGCCAGCATGGCAACGAAAGCGGCGCTCAGCGCCCTGCGGATCAGTGTGTGCATCAGATCAGTCCGGCTTGATGTTGCCGGCCTTCACCGCCTCGGCCCAGCGCGGGATCTCGCGCTTGATCAGGTCGCCGAAAGCCTGTGGCGTGGTCGGCATCGGCGTCGCGCCTTCCACGGAGAGTTGCTGCGCCACGTCGGCTAGCGCGAGGGCCTTGTTGATCTCGGCATTCAGCCGCACGACCACAGCCGCTGGCGTGCCGGCCGGTGCGACGATTCCGTACCACTGATCGGCTTCGAAGCCGGGGTAGCCACTCTCTGCCACGGTCGGCACGTCAGGCAGCGCGGCCAAACGCTGCGGGCTCGACACGGCGAGCGCCCGCAGGCGGCCGCTGCGCACATGCGGGAGCACGGCGGGCGCACCAGTGAAGGTGCAGTCAACCTGCCCGCCGATCACATCAGTGACCGACGGTGCCGTGCCGCGGTACGGAATGTGTGCCACGAAGATCTTGGCCTTCAGCTTGAGCGCCTCGAAGGTGATGTGCGCCGCACTGCCGTTGCCGCCCGACGAATAGGTCAGCTGACCCGGTTTCGCGCGAGCCGCCTCGACCAGGTCTTTCAGCGAGCGGAACGGCGAGGCTGAGTTGACGACCAGCACGTTGGGCACACGCGCCACGTAGGCCACCGGCACGAAGCTCTTCACCGGGTCATAGGCCAGCTTCGGGTACAGCGACGGGTTCACGGCCAGCGTGCCGATGTGGCCCATCAGCAGCGTGTTGCCGTCCGCGTCGGCCTTCGCTGCCTCGGCCGCTCCGAGCGAACCACCCGCACCTGGCTTGTTGTCGATGAAGACGGTCTGGCCCAGCGCCTGCGTGAGCTTCGGCCCCAAGACACGGGCCAGGATGTCGGTGCTGCCACCGGGTGTGAACGGCACGATGATTCGCAGAGACTTGGCACCTTGCGAGAACGCCGCGAGCGGCGAGCAGAAGAGTGCCGTGATGAGAGTGCGGCGGGTAGCGTCGTTCTGGAGGGGCATCGGCAGGGACATAAGGAGTCAGCCTTCGAGCATCGCCATGTCAAGGGTCGGCGACCAGTGCGATCTGCACCTCCAGCGTTGCGTCTGGCTTATCGCGGAAGAGCCGAAAGTGCGTCGGAGGCGACACAGCGCAGTACCGACAGCACGTGGGCGCATGCCGACGAGGCCAGCGCGCCGCGCCGTTGCGTGATGCCAATCGCGCGCTCGGAGCCGGCCAGCGGCGCCGAGGCATGAACCAGCAGCCCGGCCTGCACGTCGGCCTGCACCTGCAATGGCGACACCAACGCCACATGGTCGCCAGCCAGCAGCACCGAGCGCAGCACCGCCGTGCTGTGCGCTCGCAGCGCCACGGCGGGCAGCGGCAGGCCCGCCTGCGCGAACAATCGTTCGAACACGCCATGGGCCGGCGTGCCCGCAAGCGGGCCGATCCACGGATACGGTGCGAGCAGGCGCAGCGACGCGCGCCGGCCACCACGCAGCAGCGGGTGCCCTTGGCGCACGACAGCGACGAAACGGTCGATGTACAGCACCTCTTCTTCGAGATCACCGGCCAGCGCGTCACCGCGCAGCGGGCCGACGATGAAGTCGACATCGGCGTTGCGCAGCAAACGGGTCAGCGACTCGTAGGTGCCGTCCTTCACATCGATGTGCAAATCGGGGTGCGTGATGAGCACACGCGCAGCCGCCTGTGGGACCAGCACATCGGTGGCCATCGGCAGCGACCCGATGGCGACCAGGAACTCGCCTTTGCCGCGCCAACGTGCGAGCTCTTCGCAGCCGATACGGATCTCGGCGAGCGCCACCTTCACGTGCTGCAGCAGCCACTCACCCGATTCGTTCAGGCGTGCGCCCAAGCGCGAGCGCTCGTACAGCGTGATCTTCGCAACATGCTCAAGGCGCCGCAGCGCCTGGTGCAAGGCCGGCTGCGAGAGCCCCACGGCGGTGGCAGCAGCAGCCTCGCTGGGATGCGTGCTGCGCGCAACCAGCGCCTGCAGCAACGCGTCACTCACGAGGCGCGGCAAAGAAGTGACCGTGGGCGGTGCACCCCGCGCTCGCAGGCCATTGGCTCCGGCCTGCAAGGCCTCAAAGGCGCGCGACACGCGCAACGCGAGGGCTTCGCCCGCGGCGGTCGGCACCATGCCGCGGGCGCCGCGCTCGAACAGCGACACACCGAGGGTCTGCTCTGCGCCCTGCACCGCCCGCGTGACGGCAGCCGATGACTGGTGCAGCGCCTGGGCCGCACGCGACACGCTGCCCGCCGACGCAACGGCCGCCACGGCGCGCAGCGAACGCAAGGGCACTGCCGCGTCGTCACGCATGCTCGGCTGAGTCAGGCACGCTAGACATCACTACCTTGTGGCAAGGGCTTGAGCAGCTTGGCAAGGAACAACTCATCCGTGTAATGAGCTTCATTCGAGCGCTTGTAGGCGGCCCGCATCGTGCCTTCGTGGACAAAGTCGAGCTTCTTGTAAAACGCCAGCGCCCGCGGGTTGTCGGCTTCCAGCATGAGCTCGACCCGCAGAGCACCTTGCGACGCCAGGTCGTCGATCGCCTCGGTGATCATTCTCGAGGCCAGCCCCGAGCCCTTTTCGTCGGGCGAGATGGCCAAGGTTCCGAGATAGGCGACGTGACGGGCTCGCCCTTCGTACCGGCTGGCTCGATAAAAGCCCTTCACCACACCGTCGATCTCAGCGACGTAGAAGCACTTCGAGGCAACCAACGAAGCGAAGATCGGCTGAAATGCGTCCCTCGGCATCGGGTCGTGACCGAGAAAAGGAATCACCTCTTCGTGCATGTAGATCGAACGCACGGATTCGAAGTCGAGGTCAGTGGCGAGTCTGCGCATTTCTGGTGATGCCTTATAGGTTGAACCCATCGAATCCGGAGAACGATCGAATGTCCGCGATTAACGCTAGCTAACTTACTTATCCTGCTCATCATCCCGCCCAGTAAGCAGCGAGAAGCTACCGACTGCAACTCCGCCAACCAGCAAGAGGACCACGAGCAGTCCGGCGAGTTCTATCGACAGCGCCCATGGCTTGGTCGACCAGTACCTACAGCCGCTGCGCGAACAGATGCCTCCATTGATCAAGATTGTTGCGATTGATTTGAGAATGAAGACGAGGGCTCCGGCTGACACCACGAGCATGACAGCGGCGGCAAATCCTTGCAGACCCGAACCACTCTGGGTGGAGTCGGTTTCAAGCGCCGGCCGACTCTTTCTCTTCGAGCGTGCCATCTTGGCTAACTGGGTGATCCGAACGTTTGACATGAAAGGCACCTCGACCTCACAAGACGCCCTTCAATCGGAGCAGCCCAAACGTGGCGACCGTTGCAGCATCCCGAATTTCGCCGCCAATGATCATTCGCTCGACTGTGCTCACGGAGAACGGTTTGGCGATGAGACCTTCTTCCTCTGGGTCGAGGCGTGTGCCGATATCCGAAAGCCCCGTGGCAAGGTAGACGTCGAAGGCCTGCGTGACAAACCCGTAAGACGGAAAGAGGCGGCCCACATGCTCGATTGAGCTTGCAACCAGACCGGTCTCCTCTCGCAGTTCCGCAGCCGCCAGATCAGCCGCATTGATGCCCGGCTGATGCGACGAGCCTTGTGGGAACTCCCAGTAGCGGGCTCCGACGGGGTAGCGGTACTGCTCTACCAGGTGCAGTTCACCATCCTGATACGCGGCAATGACAGCGAAGTCGGGCTTCTCGACGACGCCATAGATTCCAGTCGCTCCGCTCGCGCGGACGATCTTGTCTTCTCGAACCAGCATCCAGCGATTCCGGTACACGACCGAACTCTCCGTGGTGAGAATTTCGGGCTTGGATGAGGTGTCATTCATGGACGTCGAACTCCAGGTGTTGCCATGTGCCAGCCAGCGGTTTTACCGCATGCGGCGCAGGCTTCAGAAGCCCAGCCAGCGCTGCGGCGTGTCCCAGAACAGCTTGCGGCGGTCATTCGCGTCGGGCAACAGGCGCTCCACACCGCGCAGCAAGGGCCCGACATCGAGCCGTTGCGGTGCGCGCAGGAACGGCCAGTCGCTGGCCCACAGGCAGGCGTCGAGCGTGAAGGCGTCGAGCAGCGCATTGAGGTAGGGCCGCGTGTCGTCGTAGGGGGGCGGCAGCGCCGAAAACTTCTGGTGGCCCGACAGCTTGACCGCGACGCGGCCCGTCTTCGCGAGCCCGAGCAGCGCCTGGAAGCCCGCCTGCTCGACGCCTTTGCCGGCAGCCGGGCGCCCGGCGTGGTCGATCAGCACCCGTACCTCACTGCGCTCAATCAGTGGCAGCAGTTCGACGAGCTGGTCACCCTCGACCTGCAGAGAGACCAGCATGTCCAGCTCGGCCAGTGTGCGCAGCAACGGCCCGGCGTTCAGGTAGTAGGCCGTGCCAAGCACCGTGGCGTTGAATGCCACACCGATGACGCCGCCGGCGCGCAACGCGAGCAAGGCATCGCGGTCGATGTCCGGCCGTACGACGGCGATGCCTTTGAAGCGAACACCGCCGTGCGCGACGGCATCGAGCAGGCAGCGGTTATCGAGGCCGTAGCCCGAGTTCGGCCCAACCATCAGCGCGTGGCGAATGCCGTAGGCGTCCATCACCTGCAGGTACTGCTCGATCGGCGAGATCTCCTGTCCCGCGGGCCGATAGGCCACATCGGGTGCGTACGGGAAACGTGCCGGATCAAGAACGTGAAAGTGGCAATCGATCTTCGGTTCGTCGAACACACCCATCGCGTACCGCCGTTCTTACTTGCTGCCCAAGGCCGGCAGTATCTCCTTGACCTCTTGCTTGCCGTTGCGCACCTCGGTGAGGAAGCTCTCGCGGTCGAGGTCGCCATTCGCATCGACCCGCACATCCATCAGCACGCCTGGCTGTTGGGCCGCCGTGATCGCCAGGCCATGCAGCGCCTGAGCAACCAGCTTGCGGTCGACCTTGCCGACCTTCTCGATGGCTGCCTTCATGATGAACACGCCCGTGTAGCCCTTGATGCCGTTGTGGTCCGGCGTGTACTTGAACTGCTTCTCGAAGCGCGCCCGGAAGGCACGCACCGACGGCATCGGCGCATCGACCGTCAGGCCGACGTGGGCGACTGCTCCATTCGCGGCGGCACCCGCGAGTTCAATGACCTTCTGGCTGGTCACCACGGTCTCGCCGACGATCGGCTGGGTAACGCCCTGCTTGCGCAACTCGCGTAGGGCGCGCGCTGCCTCTTCCTCGTTGGTGTAGACGAACACGACGTCGGCATTGCTCTGCCGCGTCTTGAGCACCGCCGCAGAAAAGTCGACCTGGCTCTGTTCGGTGGAGATGTCGGCCACCACCTTGACGCCGAGCGGGCCGAGTGCCTTGGTCAACGATTCGCGGCCGCCCTTGCCGAAATCGTTGTTCACGTAGATCAGCGCCAGCGTCTTCGCCTTCAGCTCCTGGGCGATGTAGCGCGCCACCTTGGGCATCGCCGTGTCCTGCGTGAAGCTTGTGCGAAAGATGTACGGGTTGCCCTGCTTCGTGATGGCCGCCGCCTCGCCGCCAGTGAAGTTGGGAATCTCGGCGCGCCGCGTCTCGGCCATGCTGACAAGGATCGACCCCGAGAACACCGGGCCGAACACCGCGAACACGCCGTCATCCACCGCCTTGGCAACGAGGCCCTTGGCCACGCCGGGGTTGCTCTGCGTATCGACGGCATTGGCTTCGAGCGAGCGGCCGAGGATGCCGCCTGCCGCGTTGATCTCCTTGACGGCCAGCTCGATGCCGTTCGCGAAGTTGGTGCCCGAGGTCGCACCGGCGCCCGAGAGCTCGACGATAGTGGCGATCTTGATCGGCTCGGCAGCGTTGGCGAGGGTGGCGGCGTTCAGCATCAGCACCGTGCTCGCGAGTGCGAGTGCGGTGCGCAGGGTTTTGCGCATGGGTTTGTCTCCGTGTTGTTGTGGGAACCTGGCGCGCCAGCCGTCACTTCGGGTGGAGCAGCGCCCTCACCTCGCTCAGGTTGGATTGCATCGACGTCGCGACCTGATCGAAGCCGAAGAAGCGCAGGAACTCCGGTACCTGCTGCACCAGCATCTCGAAGCCCGCCTCGGCCTGCAGGCCGCGCGCACGGCACGCCTGCAGCAAGAGCGTCGGTTGCTTGCTCATGATGATGTCGACGACCGCAGCGCCTGTGTCGAGGCGGGCCGGATCGAAGGGCAAAGCATCGTCGGGCTTCAGCCCTTGCGATGTGCAGTTGACGATGAGATCGAAGCCGGCCGGGTCGTCACCCTCGGCCACCACCGCGGCGCTGCCGATCAAAGCGCGCAGCCGCGACACGAGGCTTTCGGCGCGGCCACGAGTGCGGTTGAACACGGCCAGTGTCGACGGGCTGCGTTGAGCCAGCGCCGCCGCCACGGCGTGCCCACCTCCACCGGCGCCGACGACCAGCACGCGCTTGCTCCGCACCTCCATGCCGAAGTGGTCGAGCCCCTTGACGAAGCCGATGCCGTCGAACAGCGCGCCCTCGAGCCGGCCATCGATATGGCGCTTCACCGCATTCACCGCGCCGGCGATGGCTGCGACCGGGTCGCCCGGTTTCAGCAGCGTCGCCAACTGCGACTTGTGCGGAATCGTGGCCCAGAACCCGCCGATGTTCTCGGCCCTCATGCCGTGCTCGAGGAAGCCGGGCAGCGCCGCGGCCGGCAGCTTAAGCGGCACGACCACGGCATCGATGCCATGCTGCTGGAACAGGTGGTTGTAGACCTCCGGCGCACGCACCTGCGCGACCGGGTCCCCGAGGATGTAGAACACCTGGGTGCTGCCGGTGATGCGTGTCATGTGGGCTCCTGTTGTTGTGGCTGTGGTCGATGCTATCGAAGCAACGGCGATCGCGGCCAGGTGATACGTTCCGGCGCTCAGCCTCAGTCGATGGCCGCCTTCGAGCGCTTGACCACGTCGGCGTACTTGGTCGATTCAGCCTTGATGAAGGTGTTGAACTGGTCGCGGGTGGTCGGGAAGATCTCGTAGCCGAAGGTCGCGTAGCGCTCCTTGATGTCGGGCTCGGCCAATGCCGCCTCGATGTCTTTCTGGATCTTGTCGGCGACGGCCTTGGGCAGGCCCTTGGGCGCGGCCACGGTGGTCCAGCCGGTCACCTCGTAGCCTGCCGGGCCACCCGATTCGTAGACCGTGGGCACATCGGGGAAGGCGGCGTGCCGCTTCGGTGCGGTGACCGCAATGAACTTGAGCTTGCCTGCGCGCTGCAGCGGCCCAGCGGTGGCGAGCGTGCCCAACGCAAAGTTGAGCTCGCCGTTGCCGACGCCGGCGTAGAGCATCGACGTTTCCTTGTAGATGACGTGCTGCATCTCGGTGTTCGTCATCGCTTCGAGCAAGGCAGAACCCAGGTGCACCGGGTTGCCCACCGACCACGAGCCGTAGTTGAGCTTGCCGGGGTTGGCGCGGGCATCGGCCACGATGTCGCCGACGGTCTTGTACTTGCTGCCCGCGCCGACGCTCACGAAGAAGTAGGTGCGAAAGAGCGGCGTCAACACGTCGAAGTCTTTGGCCGCGTCGTAGGGCAGCTTCTTGAACAGGTGTGGGTAAGCCACCAGATGCACGTTGTCGAGTTGAATGAGGTCGTGCCCATCGGTTGCGCCGCGCTTGAACGCGTCGATGGCGATGAAGCCGTTGGCGCCGGGCTTGTTCTCCACGACGACGGGCTGGCCCCACTTTCTCTGCAGCTTCTCGGCCAGCACACGCAGCACGGCCTCGGGGCCGGCACCGGCCGGGAAAGGCGTGAGGATGCGCACGGGTTTGGTCGGGAAGTCTTGCGCATGCGCGGCGCCCGATAACCCGGTGGCGACAATGCCGATGGCAAGTAGTTTGGCGAGCTTGGTCAAGGGTTGCTCCAGTTTTTGTATGTCAGGCGGTGGGTGAAATGATGTGATCCCAGGCCAGGGGTCCGGCGGCTTTTCCGGCGACTGAATAGAGTGCGTTCGGCGCGTTGCGCGTCTTCTGGAAGTCCTCCAGCGACTCGCCGCGCATCGCCGCGTAGATGTGCAGGTTCGAGACACCGACCACCGCGCCCAGCTTCTCGAGCATGAAGAAGATGACGCCGTGGTGGATCAACCCGCGCCAGTCGCGCCGCCGCACGAGGTCTTGTTCGGTGTCGTCCAGCCCGGCCTCGCGCATGAGCGCTGCTTCGTCGGCGAGAAAGCGCTCGCGGTACGCCGGCAGCACCAGGCCGTGCAGGAAGCGGTTCAGCCGGTAAGCCTTGACACTGCGCTCCAGCGTGAACGGGTAGGTGCCTCGCAGCGCTTCGACGCCCGCCATCTGCTGGGCCATGAGTGACTGGTGGCGCTGCACCGTTGAGGACGGCGTCGCCTGCTCGACCGGCTCATAGATCGCGGTGGCGATGCCAGTCATCGACGGCAGGTAGTAGCTGCGATGCAGACAGCGCACCTGGCTCGCCAACGCGCCGCGCATCACCAGCCACATGATGACTTCCGAACCTTCCAAGCCGCCCAATGTGGCGAGCTCGGCGTGCGTCATGTCGGCGATCTGCTCGGGGTCGCGCTCCAGCAGGTCAAGGAAGCGGGCATCCCACTCGGGGTTGTTGAAGCCGGCACGCTCGCCATGCACCTGGTGCGACAGGCCGCCCGTGGCAACCACGGCCACGCGCAGGTCCTGCGGAAAGCTTTCGATCGCGCGGCGCAGCGCCTGGCCGAGCTTGTAGCAGCGCCGTGCGCTCGGGATGGGGAACTGCAGCACGCCCATTTGCAGCGGGACCAGCGCCACCGGCCAGGCGGGATCATGCGCGCACATCACCGACAGCGGCGAGAAGCAGCCGTGGTCCAGCGCCTTGTCCTGGAAGAAGGACATGTCGAACTCTTCGGCCATCAGCGACTGGCCGATATGGGCCGCCAGCGCCGGGTGGCCGCCGATGGGTGGCAGGTCGCGCGGGCCGGCTCCCTCGTCGGCCGGCGCCCAGCGCTCGCCCACGCCGAGCGAGAAGGCCGAGTAGTGGTCGAAGAAGAACGAGGTGACGTGGTCGTTGTAGACCATCAGCAGCACATCGGGCCGCTGCTCGGCGATCCACGCCTTCACCGGCGCAAAGGCCTCGAAGATCGGCGCCCACACCGGATCGCCTTGCTTGTCGCGATCGAATGCGAAGCCGATGGTCGGCGTGTGCGACGCGGCGATGCCACCGATGATGCTTGCCATGAGGCGTCCCTATCCAATGGTTCGGTGGCCCGGCGCGCGAATGCACTGGGCCAAACTACTTGCCTTCTTGGCCTAGTTCTCGTGGTCGTTGTCGTCGTCTTCGCGCCCGTCACCATCGGGCAGCGGATGGCGCGACGGTTGGCAGACCAGCTGCGTGCCCACGGCCTGGCAGGCCGTCTGGTACCCATGGGTGTAGAGCTGCTTGCCAACCCAGTTGTAGCCCGGCCCGGGTTCGTTGCGCGGCACATGGGCGACGAAGCTGGACTCGATGTCCGTGCTGCCGGCCCCGAGGTAGCGCGCCACCTCGGGATACGGGAACACCGGCCGCGTGCGCGTGACCACACCGCTCGCCACCTTGGAGGCGACGATCTTGCCGGGCTCGACGCCGCCCTCCACCCAGGCCATCACCGGCGTCAGGATGTCGAAGGTGTCCGGGCCTTCGCCGCCACCGCAGTGCGTGACGCCGGGGAACAGATACAGCTTCACGAAACGATCCAGCGCGCGGTCCCCGAAGGTCTTGCGCAGTGCCTGGTAGTACGCGAGCGTCCCCTGCGGCGAGATGTGCTGGTCGTTCCAGCCGTGCCACAGCAGCAGCTTGCCGCCGCTGCGCGCGAAGTGGCTGATGTCGGGGTCGGTGGCCGAGAGGTAGCTCGAGGTCTGCACCGTCTGCCAGAACGAAGGCACGGTGAACTGCAGGTCGGTGAGCTTCCAGCTGGGGTTGGACACGTTGAAGTAGGCGAGGTAGCGCGCGAACGCGTTCACGAAGTTCTCGCTGCCGACCGTCACGCCCTGTGTCGCAGGCACGAACAGCGTCCACGCCAGTTCCGAACCCCATTCGTGCGAGATCTCCGGCTCGAGGCGCCGGCCCCGCGCATCGGTCGCGCCGTCGTGCAGCCGCCGCACAACGCCGGCCTCGGCTGCACTGAGACAACTCGTCGGGTCCTGCCCAGCTTTGCACAGCAGGCTGGCCGGATCGAAATGGCAGCTTCGCGGGTCGTTGATCACTCCGTCCACCACGCCGTCTTGCCCATCGCACTGCGCGAGCACGGCCGCATGGATCAACGGCAGCTTGTCGGCCAGCAGGATGTAGTTGCCGCTCGCGTCCTTGTTGGTGAGCACGTTCCAGCCGTGATGGAAGGTGTTCTGCACGACCATGTTCGACGCCGGTGCGCCGGCCGCGATGCCATCGAAATCGTCGGGGTAGCGCTGCGCTTCCATCAGCGCCTCGCGCCCGCCGTCGGAGCAGCCGTTGAAATAGGAGTACACCGGCCGCTTGCCGTAGAACTTGGCGATGATGGCCTTGGCCATTTGCGAGGTCACGTGCATGCCACGGTAGGCGAAGTCGATCTGCGCCTGCGGGTTGTTGGCCGCCCACGAGCCGTCGTTCAGGCCCTGGTGGCCCATGTCGGTGGTGGCGCTCGCGACCGTGCCGTCGGCGACCACCGGGCAAGCCGCCCCCTGGCCATAGTTGATGTTGGAACTGCCGCACTCGCCGCCGCAGCCGGTCTGGACGTAGCGCTGCGTCCAGCCGTTGATCGGCAGCCGCATCACGATCGTGTCGGCCGGTGCGATGGTGCCCCGGACCTCGCAATAGGGCGCTGGTGCACCGGTCGTCAAGACGGTGGCTGACTTGATCGTCACCGGCGCATCGGTCACGTTGCTCAAGTCGAGGCCCATCACCGCCGCGCAGTCCATCACGGGCGTGATCGGCGCCAGGTTGGCCAAGCCGGGCGTCGCCTGGGCGGTGCCGTAGGGCAACACGAGCGTCAACAGGGTGGCCATGCACACCCTCACCGCTGGCCGCCATCGGGCGACGGTGGAACTCGCGATGCCCCACCCGAGCCGCTTCGCTTGGCTTGACAGGGTTGCCTCCACTTCTGGGCGTGGCTTCTCCGTGGCGGACATGAAATCGTCGTGGGTCTTCTTGCTCATGTTGTCTCCTTGTTTTTGTGGTGCTTGAGCCGTGCATGCACGGCGGTCAGCCGGAGGTCCGCACCAGGACCCGGGCGGTGGATAGGCATCCAAACAGCAACGCGACGCGTGTCGCAAGAGGTCTCATCGCATGTCTCCAGACAGTCGGGCCGCGGACGTTGCACGGCCCTGATCGTTGATGAAGCAAAGTCTAGGAATGCTTGCGCTGGATCAACAGATGGCGCGGCACAAGGCGCGATAACCGTTCGTTATCATCCAGCGCATGAAGCTGACGAGCTTGCGCGCCCTGGTGGCCGCCATCGAAGAAGGCAGCCTGCGCTCTGCCGCGCGGCGCCTGGGTGTCTCGCAACCCGCGCTGACGAAGATGATTCGCGAACTCGAGCGCGAACTCTCGACGATCCTTCTGCTGCGCTCCACCACCGGCGTGATCGCCACCGCGCAAGGCATCGTGCTCTACGAGCGTGCAATCGCCGCCGAGCGAGAGCTGTCGCACGCGGTCGACCAGATCCAGCAGCTCGGCGGCCGCATGACGGGTGCCTTGACGATCGGGGCCGTGCCCCTAGCGGTGATGCTGCTGGTGCCCGAAACGCTGCGCACCTTCGGGCGTGAATTTCCGGGCATCCAGCTGCGCATCATCGAAGAGCTGTACATCGCGCAGCTCACGCGGCTGCGCAAGGGCGAGGTCGACGTGGCCCTCGGGCCGCTGCCAGACCAGCTACCGCCGGGCGAGTTCGTGGTCGAAACGCTGATGCCCATTTCGATGGTCATCGTCGTGCGCAAGGGCAACCCGTTGGCCCGCGCACGCCGCCTGGCCGACCTGGCCGAAGCGCCGTGGGTCTACACCGGTGCGACACCCGACTCGGGCTACGCGAAGGTGCTCTACGAGCGCAACGGCCTGAAGCCGCCGCCGGCCGGCGCGCTCGTCAACTCGACGCTGGGCCTGCTGTCGATCCTGACGAGCGGCAACTGCGTCGGTCTGATGCCGCAGCAGATTGCTGCTCACCCTGTGGCGGCTCCGTACCTCGACGTGGTCGAGGTCGCCGAGGGGCCGCTCCAGTTGACCATCGGCGCGCTGGCACGGGCCGATTTGGCGCTCAAACCCAGCGTGCGCCACTTCCTGGCCCACCTGCACCGCGCCGCGCATCACCTGACCAGCGGAGGCGCTTGAGCTGCGAATCCGTCTCGCGAAATCAACGCGGGAGCGGCGGCCAACGCTCCACGACCAGCGAGTACCCCGCAGCCCGCGATCGCAGCCACACCAAGGACACCGTGCTCGCGTTCCACCCGATCGAGACGGGTTCGGTCGGCGGAACGGCGCCCATCGCGTTGTACGCCAGCGTGACATGCGGTTCGAAGGGCCGGGTGTCGGGCATGAGCTTGGCCACGCGCATCGCGTCTTCCACGTTGCGCCTGAGTTGAGACAGCGCCACGTTCTCATTGGGGCGAAGCACGGCAACGCCACCGGGCCACACTTCGGCAGTCTCGAGCCGCAGTTTCATGGGCGTGATGTTCATGATGCGGATCGCTTCCCTCAGCGCCAGCTCTTTCGTTTCGTCGACATCACCCAGGAAGTGCAGCGTGAGGTGCAGATTCGGCGCCGGCGCCTCCCCTGCACCAGCCGGCCAATGCCAGAGACGGCGGTACTCGCTGATCTGGAATTGCACCGAAGCGTCGGCCATCAGCCCCACCAAAAGGCGTCGGGTCGGTCGATCGACGTCACCCACCATGAGTCAAGCGAACGCCGCTGTGCAGGAGACTGGGGGTGACGGTGATGAACCTCGGTTCAGGCGGCGGAGCCGCCAGACCCATCTGTTCCATGGTCCTTGGGGGACGTTATCGCCCGGGGTTTTTCAGCCGACGGTGTGTCGGCAGGGTTGGACTTGTCGGCTGGCTTGGGCACTTCGGCAAGAGTTTTCATGGCAGCGGTGACACGTTGGCTCAAGGTATTGAGTGAGGTGCTGAGTTGCGACTGGACGCGCGGGTCCATGCCGATGAAGTCGGAGTCCCTGAAGACTTCCGGATTGGTGAGCTTGGCCTTTGATCGCTTTGCCATGATGAAACCGTGATGACAGCCGAATGTTAAAAGACATAGCGATTTCATCGGCGTCACTTCGGCTCAATCCCGGGTAGGAAGACTCCTACGTGGAAACCGCGGCCGAAAGGGCGCGGTTTGCGGGGCTTCCGCGGCAGAGTACGCTCCGTCCCATGATTAGCAAGTCACCTTCCGCAGACGCTGCAAAGGATGTGGCCTTGATGCCAGCGCCTCGGGGCTCGACCGTGGACACGTCGACCCGGTTGCCGCGCTATCGGCGGATCGTTGCGGTGTTCGTCGCCATGACGGTTCTGCAGGCCTCCGTTGCTGCGTTCAGCATTCACCTGCTTTCGGCCGTGCGGGCCTATGTGACCGGTGAAAGCCTCTACTCCAAAGGGCAGAAGGACGCGCAGATCTACTTGCTCGACTACGCCGAGAAGCAGCGTGAAGCCGACTACGTGCTGTTCATGGCCGCGCTGGCCGTGCCGCTGGGAGACCGCGCAGCGCGAGAGGCGCTTCAGCAGGCGCAGCCCGACATCGCCAAGGCGCGGCAGGGGTTTCTGGACGGCGGCAACCACCCCGACGACATCGACGGATTGATCCGCATGTTCCGCTGGTTCCAGCATGTGTCGTTCATGTCGAGACCGATCGCCACCTGGACCGAGGGCGACCGCGTGATCGAGCAGATGCGCGCAATCGTCGAGCACGCACGGGCCAGCATTCAGGCCGGCGATGCAGACTCCACCGCGATCAGCGACATGCGCATGCAAGCACCCGTCCTCAACCAGAAGCTGACACAGCTCGAGAGCACGTTCTCGTTCCAGCTGGGCGAAGCCTCGCGAACGATGCAGCTGCTGTTGCTTTCGCTCAACGGCAGCATCGCGCTGCTGATCATGGTGTCGGGCTTGTGGTTCGTACGCCGAAGCGCCCGCATCCAGGCCTCGACCGAGGCCGAAGTGGTCGATCGGCAGGCCTCGTTGCAGCGCTTGCTGGACTCTGCCGCCGAAGGCCTCTACGGCGTCGACCGCGAGGGGCGGTGCACGTTCATCAACAAGGCGGCGCTGACGATGCTCGGCTACGAACGGGAATCGGAGCTGCTGGGCCGTGACATCCATGCCGTCATCCACCACTCTCGCGCCGACGGACAGCCCTATCCATCGAATGAATCCAACGTGTACCGCGCCTACCAGTCCCGGCAGGCGGCGCATTCGGTGGACGAGGTGTTCTGGCGCAAGGATGGCGGTGCTTTCCCGGTCGAGTACTGGTCGCACCCTGTGGTTCACGAGGGCGAGGTGCAGGGTGCTGTCGCGACCTTCTTCGACATCAGCGAGCGGGTCGAGATGCAAGCCGCGCTGCGCCGTGGCGAGTTGCGGCTGGAGCGGCTGATCGATGCGGTCACCGATGGTGTCGTGACGGTCGACAGTGAACAGAAGATCGTGCTGTTCAACCGCGCAGCCGAAGCCATGTTCGGGACCCGCGCGACCGAGGCGCTGGGCGGTCGGGTGGATCGCTTCATCGCCAAGGCCGTGGGCGCCGAGAACCCTGACAAGGAAGCCGATGACGCGGCTCGCTCGGTCGTGGAGCTGCACGGCCCGCTGCATGAATTCGTCGGCAAACGGCGAGACGGGCAGGAGTTTCCGGTGGAAGCTTCGCTGTCGAAGCTGGAAACCGAGCGCGGCACGCTCACGACCGTCGTCCTGCGGGACACGACCGCATTGCACACCGCGAATGCCGAGCGGCGCGCGCGGCAGGTGCTGGAGGCGGCGAATCAGGCGAAGACGGAATTTCTTTCCCGCATGAGCCACGAACTGAGAACACCACTGAATGCGGTGATCGGGTTCGCGCAGCTGTTGCGCATGGACCCCGTGCAGCCTCTGTCGACCGAACAGCGTGAACGGGTCCACCACATGGAAAGTGCCGGCGAGCATCTGCTCGCGCTGGTGAACGACATCCTCGACCTGTCGCGGATCGAGTCGGGCGAAATGTCGGTCTCATCGGAAGCCATTCCGATCTCGGCGGTCGTGGAAGAGGCCTGCACGATGGTGTCGCCGCTGGTGACGGAGGCCGGTGTCGAGGTCACCATGTCGGCCGCGACTGCCGGGGCTCCGGTCGCGCGGCCTGGCCCGTTCTCCGGCCCGCATGCCGGGTTTCGCGAAGAGCTGTGGGTGCAGGCCGACCGGGTGAGGTTGCGCCAGATCCTCGTCAACCTGATGAGCAACGCCATCAAGTACAACCGCCCGGGCGGGAGCGTCGCGGTGACTTGGAGGGCTTGCGAAGGTCAGTGCGAGGTCTTGGTGATCGATACCGGGCAGGGAATTGCGCCCGACAAGCTGGGGAGCCTCTTCGAGCCCTTCAACCGGCTCGGCGCGGAAGCCTCGCGAGTCGACGGCACGGGAATCGGGCTGGTGCTGTCGCGTCAACTGGCCGAAATGATGGGCGGCAGCCTCGACATCACGAGCACCTTCCGCGAGGGCACGACGGCCAGCCTGAAGCTGAAGATCGCGATGTCGTCACCCGCCGCCAACTCCGCTGCTGCGCCGACGCTGCCGCAGGTCGAGCAGCGCCCGAACCAATCAATGAGCGTGCTGTACGCCGAAGACAACGAAGTGAACGCGGAACTGATGCGACAAATCGTGAGCATGCGCCCGGCTGTGTCACTTCGGATAGCAGAAAACGGCAGCATCGCCCTGGAAATGGCAACCCTCGACCCGCCCGACCTGATGCTGGTCGACATGAACCTCGGTGACATGACCGGAATCGAGCTCGCCAGGTTACTCCAGCGAAACCGATCGACGCGCGATATTCGTTTGGTTGCACTGTCGGCCGATGCCCTGCCCGCACAGATAGAAGCGGCAACACGCTGCGGCTTCGAGGGCTACCTAACGAAACCCATCAACGTGCGGGAGCTGCTGGCGGTGATCGACAACCACTGGCAGGAAGCCTGAGACTCGGAATCTGCCTCGACGCGAGGCTGTGCCGGGGCGAGGCGACACCCTCTGTTACCAGCCGATCGCCCGCGCCGCACGGCGTGGGCATGCTTCATGCGGCCTGATCCATGCCACTTAACACCGCTGAGGGATTCCATGTCACACGACTTTCGACGCACAGGCGACTTGAAGAGCATCGGGAGCTATCCCGTTTGGGTTCAGCGGGTCGTCCGCGAGACCGGACCGTACAAGCAACGTGTCGTCGAGCATGAGCTGTTCGCGCTGATGCGCGAAGGCAAGTTGCCTTTGGCGGCGATGCAGCGCTTTCTGCTCGGGGTGTGGCCGACGATCGAGCAGTTTCCGCGCTTCATGTCGATGAACCTGAAGAAGATCGGCTACGGCGACAGCGTGGGCGAGGACATGGCGCGCCGCTACCTCATCCAGAACATCCGCGTCGAACAAAAGCATTCGGAGCACTGGGCCACTTGGGCCAGCTCGGCCGGCCTGACGCTGCACGACCTGCGCACCGGCACCGACATCGAAGAGATGGCGGCCTTGGCGCATTGGTGCTGGTACGTGTGCGATCAGTCAAAGCTGGCCGTGGCGATGGCGGCCACCAACTACGCCGTCGAAGGCGCGACCGGCGAATGGTCGTGCGTGGTCTGTTCGAAGGACACCTACGCCCAGTCGCTGCCCGAAGAAATCCGATCGCCGGCAATGCGTTGGCTCAAGGTGCACGCCGAATACGACGACACCCATCCCTGGGAAGCACTCGACATCGTCGCGACCCTGTTGGGCCACGCGCCGAGCGCGCAAGACATTGCCGAAGTGCGCCGCGCCATCCAGTCGAGCTACACGTACATGAAGATGGCACTCGACGGCGCCTTGATGGCGGCAATTCACGGCAGCTTTGACGAGACCGCATCGAACTCGGCCACGCTGGGCCTGGACAGGCTGCAGGCATAGAACGATAAAACGCGCACGCACATCCAGCGCGAGGGGATTGGAGTAAACCAGTACACCCAGCGCCCGCGCTGGACTTTGCTCCATGGCTGGCCGAAACTGAGGCCCGGACAGCCTCATGACATCCACCTCAGATCGCATCCCCTTGGCTCAAGTTCGCGATTTGCTCAATGTGGGCGAGCCTCTGCCGTTCCGAGTGCTTGATTCCCACGAACGCCTCTTGTTGAACGTGGGCCAGGTGCTGCTCGATGAAGACCAGCTCGACGGCCTCTATGAACGGGGCGCCTGGGCCGAACGCCCGTTGGTCGAAGCGACCCGACTCGCGCGGGCGGAGGCTGCGGCCCGGGCCGCCAAGGTGGTTCCGCAACTCTCCCTGTTCGACCGGTGGGATCGGCTCTTGTTGCACTTCGACAGGCTGCCACGCGCCATCGTGCGAAAGGAGGAGAACGGTACGGCGGTGTCGGGGGTTTTCTCCGAGTTGCAGGGTCTGATCGACCGTGACCCCGATGTGGCGCTCTTCCAGTGCATTCGACAAGAAGAACGTCGCTTCGCTCTCTACCCGTTCAGGCATTCGGTCCGAGTTGCCGTCCTCGTTGTGTTGACCGCCCGCCAACTCGGCTGGGAACCGAGCCGATGCACGTCACTCGGCTGTGCGGGCTTGACGATGAACTTTTCGATGCTCGACCTCCAAGCCACCATGGCGGAGCAAGACACCCCGCCGACCAAGAAGCAGCTGGAGCAGATTCGAGCCCACCCGGAAGCGACAGTCGCGATGCTGCGCGCGGCAGGCATCGAAGACGAAACCTGGCTGAAGGCTGTTCTCGAGCACCACGAGCATCAGGGCGGCGGGGGCTATCCGCGCGGCCACGGCGATGTCTGCCCCGAGGCTCGGGTACTTCGCGCCGCCGATGTCTATATGGCGAAGATCAGCGCGCGCGCCAAGCGACCCTCCATGACACCGCAGATCGCCACACGGCAACTCTTTCAACAAAGTGCCGGCGATGAGCTGGGGATGGGAATGATCAGGACGGTGGGCGTGCATCCGCCCGGCAGCCTCGTGCGCTTGCACTCGGGAGAAGTCGCCGTCGTCATCCGCCGCGCCGCCGTAGGCCCCCACCCTTTGGTCGCGACCTTGAGCGACAAGAACGGGCGCCCGACGGGTGAAACCCATCGACGAGACTCGGCCCAACCCGACTTCGCTATCGATGGCCCGCTCGAGACAACCCCCGCGTTCCAAAGAATCCTGCCCGAACGGGTGTACGGCCTGATGTCCGCCTGAGCACGTCTCGCCGACAAGCCAAGCGCTGAAGTTCACCGGCGCCGCGGATCCCAACATTTCGCAACGCGGCGACGCTGGCTCGCGCCAGTGGGAAGTCTCCTACAGCAAGTCGTTGAATCCGCCGATGCTGCAAATCAGGCCGTCGCCTTAGTGTTTATTCGCGACACACAGGAGACAGCCATGCCGGACCCGCACACCCCGCCTCCCACGCAGAACCGGACCCACATCAACCCCGACGACGAAGACGACCTTCTCGACTGGGCCGACATGCTCGGAGTGTCGCTCTACGAAATCCGGGTCGCCGTGGCCGATGTGGGGTGCGAAGTGAAGCGGGTCTGCGAGCGCCTGAAAGCCAAGACAGCTTCTCACTGACTGCTCATGGAACAGCCTCATGCTCAGCACGGCAGATCGCGCGTCTATCGGGCTGTGCCGTCGCCGGCCCAGGCCTTCTTCCGGCGTGCACGCGCCGATGCCGCCGCAACGGCGCGCTCGAGCGAGGCCTGATCGAACGGCTTGGCGATCTTGACGACCGATGGGGGAAGCGCCGTCGCCAACTCGGCATAACCCGACGCGAGGACCACCGCCAACCCGGGATGGCACCGGCGAATGGCCTCGATCAGCTCGGCACCCGACATGACGGGCATCGCGTGATCGGTCAGCACCAGTTGCACCTGTGGCTTGTCACGCAGCCGGTCGAGCGCGCCGGCCCCCGACGTGGCAACCAGCACCGTGTGGCCCAGTTCCTCCAGCATCGCCCGTGTGGTGTTCAGCACCAGTTCGTCGTCGTCGACGACCAGGATCACCAGCGGCCGCGATGCCGCACGGCGCGTGTTATCGCGCGCTGCCCCTTTCGGAAGCAACGCCACCGATTCAGCGGTCGGCAGCCACAGCTCGGCCGTCGTGCCCCGGCCCGGCTGGCTGCTCAGGACGAACTGCCCGCCGGATTGGGTGGCCAGCCCCTGGATCATCGACAGGCCCAGGCCCGTACCCTTGCCGACGCCCTTGGTGGTGAAAAAAGGTTCCGTGGCGCGTGCCAGGGTGGCCGGGTCCATGCCCTGGCCTTCGTCGCGCACCGCGATGCGCACATACGAACCGGGCTTGAGCTGGAAATGTTCTTTCGTACCGGCCTGTTCGTCGACAGCGATCGTGATGGCCCCGCCGTTCGGCATCGCGTCGCGCGCGTTCACCGCCAGGTTGAGCACCGCGAGTTCCAATTGATTCGGATCGACCAGCACCGGCTTCATCGACGCCGGCGCCGGCATGTGGATGGCAATGGTTGGGCCGAGCGCCCCGTGCAACAAGTCCGACATCTCCAGCAACAGCGAGATCACGTCGACAGGTTCGGGCATCAGGTCTTGCCGGCGGGCGAACGAGAGCATGCGCTGGGTCAACGACGCACCGCGCCTGGCTGCCTTGGTGGCGTTCTCGATCAAGCCTTCGAGCTTCGCGTCCGGCGGCATCCGCCGGCGGACGATGTCGAGGCTGCTGATGATCACGGTCAGCAAATTGTTGAAGTCGTGCGCGACACCCCCGGTCAGCTGGCCGATGGCGTCGAGCTTCTGCGACTGGAACAGGGACTCCTGCGCTGCCTGCAACGCCAGCTGTGCATCGCGCTTGGCGGTGACGTCGCGGGTGACTTTTGCAAACCCGATGATCTCGCCCGCGTCATCGCGAACCGGGTCAACCACCACGTTGGCCCAGAACTGGCTGCCGTCCTTGCGGACCCGCCAGCCTTCACTTTCGAAACGACCCTCTCGTTTGGCATTCTCCAGCGCTGCGGCGGGTTGGCCATGACTCTTGTCTTCGGGGCGGTAGAACACTGAAAAATGCTGGCCGATGATCTCGGCTTCGGTGTAGCCCTTGATGCGCGCGGCGCCCGCATTCCAGCTGATGACCCGACCCTCGAGATCGAGCATGTAGATCGCATAGTCGGTCACGCTGCGCACCAGCAGCCGGAACTGCTGCTGGCTGCGCCGCAAGGACTCCTCAGCCGCCTTGCGTTCCGTCAGGTCGCGGGTGATCTTGGCGTAGCCGATCACCTGCCCCGCGGCATCCTTGATCGGGTCGATCACCACGTGGGCCCAGAAGCGGCTGCCATCCTTGCGCTGGCGCCAGCCTTCGCCTTCGAACTTGCCCTCTCGCGCCGCCGTGGCCAGAGACTGGGCGGGCTTCCCGACCCGTCGATCCTCCTCGATATAGAAATTCGAGAAGTGCGAACCAAGAATCTCGGACGCCGTGTAGCCCTTGAAGCGCTGCGCACCCGGGTTCCAGCTCGTCACGAAGCCGCCCTGATCGAGCATGTAGATCGCATAGTCGGTGACCGCCTCGATCAGCAGGCGGTATCGGCTGTCATCCGGCGGTGAACTCTTGAAGTTCGAGGTGTCGCTCATCAGATCCTGAGTAAGGGTAACTGCGGGCATGCCGCCCGTCGGTTCTGGTCCCGGTACCAGGTGCTGTGCCACTCGCCTTGGCGCAAAACTCATCGCGACAGCTTGCTGCGCCAAGATGCCTCGACACCGTGGACACCGCCCTGCCCCTTGGCGGGCGCCGGCCGTTCGCCGTGATGGAGGGCGACGCAACGGTACTGCGAAGCCACCGACACGTCAACGCTTGCTTCCCTGCATCCGCCCGCGCCAGCCGTTCGCGCCGAGCAAGCCGGCGAACGCGCGCTACGTCATCCCGTTCCCCATCACAGACCCATCGGCAGCGAGGCGGGGACGGTGCGGGATGCGCCTGCCAGCGCCAAGCTGACTCGTGCGCCGATCTGCTTCAGGGTGGCCAGCTGCAGCGGCGTCCACACCGCGATCTCGTTGAGCTGGGTGCAGGTGAACGCGCCGAACACTTCTCCGTTCAGCGACACCGCAGAGGCCATCAGCGACCTCACCCCCGTGCGACCGAGCTTGTCGCCGAAGAACCCAGCCGTCGCCGGATGGAGCGTGGCGTCGACCGCGAGCACGTGTCCCTCTGTCGTCAGCGCGTGGAAGTACGGCTGCACCTTGTCCGGCGTTTCGTCCGGAGCCAGTGTCATCTTGGCACTGGCTTGGTCGTAGATGCCCAGGCAACGCAGCACGTGCTCGTCGCCCACCTCCTCGAACAACCAGATGCCGGCGCGGCTGCAGCCGATCACCTGGCTGATGTACTGGCAGCAGTTCTCGATGAACTCATTGAAGGAGATCTCACGCCGGTCGAGCTTCCCGCAGAGGTTCTGAATCTCGAACTTGGAGACGACCTTCATCGCAGCCTCTCGGCCCAGCGCGATGACGTGATGATGGGTTCCATAGGTTTGACGCAGCAACGAAAACCGGACCGCGGTGCTGCGCAGAGACCTCCGCGCGAGATGCGCGCAGCTCCTGGGAGCTTCGTGTCGCTCCTGAATCGAATCCAAGGGCTGAGGTCATTGTCCGGTGCAGCCCCTGTGACCGCCAGCGGGCGGGCGCTGTGCCGCGTGTCAGCAAAATGACTACGCCACGCGTTTGACGCCAGCCGCCGTCAACTGCGTGCGCGACGGATCAGGGAACCAGCATGACGGTGGGCACCGACAGCTCATTCCCCACGACCACCCGCGCATAAAAATAGTTGATGCGGCTTTGCAGGCTGAGAGCGTCGAGTTCGACGTGCCCTTCGGCGTCGCAGGGAAACACATAGCCGCGCCCCCTGTTGAACAGACTGATGAAGCGCAATTCGTAGCGCGCTTCGCAGGCCGCGCATGTGGATGAGTGATTCATAGAGCTACCTCGTCTCGACGTCGGGATCGACGTCAGGCGCAGGGCCTCGCATTCATGTTGAGGAGGCCAACCGGCTGTCCACAAATCGCATGGCGGCCCGCGCCTGGCCACACTGTGCTCGCACGGTGGATCACGCGTCTGTGCGCTGCCCCACTCAGCAGTACCCCTCATGCCCGAGCGACGTTGCTGGTGGCCACCTGCGGCATCGCATTTTCATTCGCGGCGTCAAAGGCGCTCAGATCACACTCACGGCAATGCGTAGCAAGCGAGTTCGATGAGGTTCTTGTCCGGATCGCGGATGTACACCGAGTTCATTTTTCCTCTCGCCCCAGTTTGCTCGATCGGTCCGAGCTCGATCACGACTCCGTGCATCACCAGCTCTTGAACGACTTGATCCATCGTTCCCTCACACACAAGACACAGATCACCCGTGCCGGGCGCCGGGATGTCGGCGTGCGGCAAATATTCCGCTCGGAAGGGGTGCAAATTGATCTTCTGCCCGCCGAAATGAAGCGCATTGAAATTGCCTTCAAACACGACGTGCTGCATGCCGAGAACTCGCTGATAGAACTCGATGGTCACGGGCATGTCACGCACGGTGAGGACGACATGATCAATGCTCTCAACTCTCACGGCTGGACTCCTTCGGGTCAGAACGTTGTCGTGCGCAGCATGTCGTTCAGCCGTCGGCTTTGTCGGCACCTTGCAGGCCAAGCCGTATGTTCGGCCTTAGCTGCCGTCTTTGAAAGTCGAGAGTGCCATAGCGGCATGTCGCTTGCCCCTCACTGGGGTCATCGCCGAGTTGAACGGCTCGGTGCCCATCGCTATGCAACACCTACCACCAGGAGCTTGAATGCCCGCACTAACCGACTCGAAATTGGAACAGCTTCTCGCCAACCTCAACGCCCGTGAAGCGCAGCTCGGCAACGAGATTCGAACGGTCAACCGGGACGAACAGGACCTGCCGTCCGTTGCGGACCCTCACGGTGAGGTCGAAGACTTCGGCGAACGCGGCGAGCATCGGCTGCGCGCCGAAGTGCGCTTTGCCGAGAAAGAGCGCGACATCGACGAACTGATCGCGATCGCCGCGGCCAAGGAACGCCTGGCACGCAGGGTCTATGGCGAATGCATCGACTGCGGCCTCGACATCCCACTGGCCCGGCTGGAGGTGTCGCCGGCAAGCGCGCGCTGTCTGCATTGTCAAGAGAAGTTCGAGCAGACCCACCCTATCGGTCCGCGCATCCTGCAAACGCCGTGACGCGGCGCATCGCATGCCGTCGGACACCACGCCATCCCTTCACCCGGCCCCGACCAACGATGACGGGGACTGGGACGCCGCAGTGGTCGGCGGCGGCCCCGGTGGCCTGACCGGCGCGCTCTATCTGGCCCGCTTCCGCCGCCGAGTGCTGCTCATCGATTCGGGCAATAGCCGCGCAGCCACCATCCCGTGTTCGCACAACTACCCGGGGTTTCCGCGCGGCGTGGCCGGGCCAGAGCTGCTTCACGGTATGCGGCAGCAGGTGTCCCGGCACGAGGTGCCGATCCGCAGCGGCCATGTTGACAGCATCCAGCACCGTGGAGGTGGCTTCAGCCTGCGGGGCAGCCCGTTCGGCGAGTGCCATGCACGCAAAGTCTTGCTGGCCACGGGCGCGGCCGATGTCTGGCCCGACCTACCTGCCGCAACAGAGGCTCTGCGTGACGGCTTGCTGCGCTTCTGCCCCGTCTGCGACGGCTACGAGGCGTCCGACCGCCCCGTCGGCGTGTTGGCCAACGGCAGCGCCGGCGTGCAGGAAGCCCTCTACCTGCGGCACTTCACGCCGCAGGTCACCGTGTTCCTGTGTGCCGACGACGTGGTGCTGTCGGCCGACGAATTGCGCAGCCTGCGCGACGCTGGCGTGGCGGTTGCCGAAGCACCGCCCAGCGCGTTCAGCCGCTGCGAGGGCGGCGTGGCCGTGATGCATGGCGACAAGCGCAGCGTCTGCGCCGCTGTGTACTCGTCGTTCGGGCTGAACGTTCGCTCACGCTTGGCGCTGTCGCTCGGGGCCGTGTGCGACGCGTCTGGTTACCTCGTGGTCGACGAGCACCACCAGACCAGCATTCACGGGCTCTATGCCGTTGGCGACGTGGCCAAAGGTTTGAACCAGATCAGCGTGGCCACCGGCGGCGGCGCCATCGCGGCCTCGGCGATGCACCTGGCGTTGAGGCTGCTCATGCCCCAGGGCGCGGCATGACACGAGAGACAAAAGGCCGGCGCATCTTTTATGGACACGTGACGGAGTTCGTTGTAAACATTCCGACCGCTTGATGTCAGAGAAGATGCAGCATGAACCGATTCACAGGCGGTTGCCTGTGCGGCAACGTTCGAATGGTGGCGTCGGGGCTCCCCTACCGGGTCGGCCTTTGTCACTGCCTCGACTGCCGCAAGCACCATGGGGCCCTCTTTCACGCTTCAGCGGTGTTCCCTCAGGAGGCAGTGACGATCGACGGCGAAACACGCGACTACGCCGGGCGGTTTTTCTGCCCCCGCTGCGGTTCGTCCGTCTTCTCACGCACCGCCGACGAAATCGAGGTGAACCTGGGATCCCTGGATGCCCCTGACCAACTGATGCCAACCTACGAACTCTGGACCATCCGTCGCGAGTCCTGGTTGCCACCGTTTCCACTGACGAGACGATACGAGCACGATCGTGACACCACGGGTCGATTCGAGGAGTAGGTCGCGCGCCCCCAACCCTGCTGGCGAAGCGGTGTCGGCCAACGCGGATTCCGGGCAAGTCAGCAACAATGGCCCGATGACACAACGCCTCTCCATCGCCAAGGAAAAACTCAGGTTCGTGTTGCTCGAGGGCATCCACGCTTCGGCGGTCGATGCCCTGCAGCGCGACGGCTACACCGACATCGTCACCTCGCCCAAGGCACTGGCCGGCGACGAGCTGCTGGCCGCCGTCGGCGACGCACACTTTCTCGGCATCCGCTCGCGCACGCAGCTCACCGCCGAGGTGCTGCGCGCTGCGCCCAAGCTGGTGGCAGTGGGTGCCTTCTGCATCGGCACCAACCAGATCGACCTGCACACCGCCATGCACCTGGGCGTGCCGGTGTTCAACGCGCCGTTCTCCAACACGCGCAGTGTGGCCGAGCTGGTGCTGGCCGAGCTCATCATGCTGATGCGCGGCATCCCGGCCAAGAACGCCGTGCTACACCGCGGCGGCTGGACCAAAAGCGCCGCCAACTCGTTCGAAGTGCGCGGCAAGACGCTCGGCATCGTCGGCTACGGCCACATCGGCACGCAGATCGGCGTGCTGGCCGAACAGCTCGGCATGGCGGTCGTGTTCCACGACATCGAATCGAAGCTCACGCTGGGCAACGCCCGCCAGCTCGGCAGCCTGGACGAGGTGCTCGCGCGCTCCGACGTCGTCACGCTGCACCTGCCCGAAACACCCACCACGCGCGGGATGATCGGCCGCGAGCAGATCATGGCGATGAAGCCAGGCTCCCACCTCATCAATGCCTCGCGCGGCACCGTGGTCGACATCGACGCCTTGGCCGAGGCACTGGAGAGCGGCCACCTGCACGGCGCCGCGATCGACGTCTTCCCGATGGAGCCGCAGGGCAACGACTCACACTTCGAGTCGCCGCTGATCCGCTTCGACAACGTGCTGCTCACGCCGCACATCGGCGGCTCGACGCTCGAAGCCCAGGCCAACATCGGCCGCGAGGTGGCCGACAAGCTCGTGCGCTACAGCAACAACGGCTCCACCACCTCGGCGGTCAACTTCCCCGAGGTGGCGCTGCCCGAGCACACCGGCCGCAGCCGTTTGCTGCACATCCACCGCAACGTGCCGGGCGTGATTGCGCGCGTCAACGAGCGGCTGTCAGCCGCCGGCATGAACGTGGCGTCGCAGTACCTGAGCACGCGCGACGACGTGGGCTATGTGGTGATCGACGTCGACAACGCGTCGCCCGAAGCCGCGCTCGCAGACCTGTGCAGCCTGCCCGACACGATTCGCTGCCGCGTGCTCTATTGACAGGGCCTGCGGCTCGCACCGCTAGGGGTGCGCCACTCTGTTCTTCTCAAGTCGCTCTTCGCGCCGGCAACGCCAAGCGCGGTTTGCCGAGCACTTGAGTCGCCACCCGCGACGCGGACCTCCGCGACAAGAAGCGCACGCCGAAGCACGACACCTTATTGAACAAGCCGGGCACCACCGTGCGCTTGCCAGCCAGCATCGCGCGGACCGCGGCATGTGCCACAAACTCTGGGCTTTTCGTCGACGCATTCGCGATCCACGAGTAGTCGCCCCCGCCGGACGCGGCGTGGAATGCCGTCTCGGTGCCGCCAGGGCAGACGCAGGTCACCGACAGCGGCGTGCCGCGGTGCTCGTCATGCAGACCCTCGCTGAAGTTGCGGACGAACGCCTTCGACGCGGCGTACAGCGCCATGTTCGGCACCGACTGGTACGCGCCGGTCGACGAGATGTTCAGCATATGCGCGGGTCGGGTGCTTGCCTTGTGCGCGTCAACAAAGCACCGTGCGAGCGCGACGAGCGAGGTCATGTTGAGTTGGATGAGCTCGGCGTCGCGCGCCCAGTCGACCTCGTCGAACCGGCGGAAGTAGCCGAACCCGGCGTTGTTGATCAGGATGTCGATCGGGCCGCTGGCGGTGGCGGCGGCCCACAGCGCGCGCGCTGCATCGGGCTTGCCCAGGTCTGCGGTGACGATCTCGACCTTCACGCCCTTGCAGGTCGCGGCGACCTCGTCGAGTGCCTCGCGGCGGCGAGCCGTCAGCACGAGATCAACGCCGAGCGCGGCGAGCTCACGTGCGATGGCCGCGCCAATGCCGCTGGATGCGCCGGTCACCAGCGCGCGCTTGCCAGTGTGGACCGATGTGTTTGTACTCAAGTCGTTCTCCCAATCGTGTGGAGCGGCCACGGAACCAAGCCTGCGAGGGCGCTCTTCGGGTTGCAAATATATCGACGATATACGAATTATATAGCATCGATATAAACGACGCCTGAAGCACCCCAAGTCGAAGGTCGGAGGGCGGACGCCCGACCTCCCCGCGGCCTCACGCGGCAGAAGCAGCGACAGAAGCAACATGCCGCGTACGTAGAATCGATCGAACCCCAGCGACAGTCACTTCACGCAAGGTCGCGGCCTCCATGAGCAGAGACGAGCTTGCTCTCTCAGCACTCCTTCGTACACCTTTTTCCGAACTCACCTGTGGCATCCGACACCGAGACCGCAATTCTTCAGGCCGCCGCGGCCCTGCTGGAGGAGCACGGGCCGGCTGGTTTGACCACCCGTGCCGTCTGCGCGGCGGTCGGCATCACGGCGCCCACGCTCTACCATCACTTTGGTGGCATGGACGCCCTTGCGATGGCGCTCATCACGCAAGGTCGGGCCGAGTTCAGGTCACGAAGGCGCGCGGCCAAGGCGTCCGATGATCTGATGAAGGCGTTGAGAACACATTGGGATGATGCGGTCGACTTCACGGTCAAGCGCCCGCACCTTTACGCCCTGCTCGTTCAGCAAGCTCAGCACCATCCAGAACTGCTCGTTGAGACATTTGCCGAAATGCGAGCGCTGGTCCAACGCCTCGTCGACACCGGCCGCTTCCAGGTCCCGTTGGAAGAATCGGCGCGTGCCCTTTCAGCCGCGTTCAATGGTGTTTTGTCCCTGCGTCAATGGGGTGCGACGACGGCAAGCGAAGTCAAGGCGACGAGCGACGTGATCTTCACGGCCCTGATCACCGAGTTGAGCAAGAAGCGCTGAGCCGCCAGTTCTAGATTGCGCGGTGGCTTGCGCCAGTTGTTTCCGCGTCAGGCCCTTGATGAACCGCACGCGCGGTGATGCGCTGCAGGCAGCGATCCCGAACACATTTCCTTCGCCGCCAGCTCGCTGCAACTCACCGTTGGGCGCTTGCTCAAGCCATCTTTCGAGCAGCGCCTTTCTTCAGTCGTAGCCTTCGCTCACGTCGTCCGGCGCAGTGTCGCTTTGCCGCTTCTGCCGGCGAGCGCTGTCGCGCGTGGTCTGGTCTGCGGATGAGGTGTCGCCTGGCGGGCTGGTGATGCCGTCACCGCTGCCCGGCTTGTCGGGCTGGATGGGCTGAGCGCGCGGCGGCTTGTGCCCCGCGGGGGTGTTCCGGTCTTGGCTCATGGGACGTCCTTGGCGTGAGGTCATTTATCGGTCTGTATCGTCACTAGGCAAGCGACATTCCTGCGACCCGATATCTGCCAACCGACCGGCACGGCAGGCAGGTCAGGCGCGGAACAAGGTCTGCCGAATCAGCCGGCTGCGGCCAGATGGTTGCTGAACCAGTCGCCGGCGCGCTGCGCCACGTCGTCGAGCGTGCCCGCCTCCTGGAAGAGGCGCGTGGCGCGCGGCACGAGGTCGATGCGTTTTTCGCAGCGCAGGCGCGCGAAGCCCTCGCGGGTGATCTCGACCATCTTCGGGTCGGCCGCGCCCACGAGCAGCAGCGTCGGCGCACGCAAGTCACCGAGCACGTCGGCGGCAAGGTCTAAGCGGCCGCCGCACGATACGACCGCGCGAACGGCTTTCGGCCGATGCGTCGCCACCCGCAGGCTCGCCGCGGCATGAATGTCCGCGGCCATCAAGCCCAGCGGCAGGCCGCGCCAGGGCGCTTGTGCGAGCGTCAACTCCGTCGCCATCAGGGCATCCACGGCCTGGAACAGCCGCTGCGTCAGCAGGTCGACATGCTCGCGGTCGCTGCGCTCTTGCGCAAGCTCGTCATGCGTGAGCAGGTCCAGCAGCAGCGTGTCCAGCTGGCGCGCCTGAAACCGCGCGGCGACGCTGCTGTTGCTGCGCAAGTCTGCACTGCCGCCTTGCACGAACACGATCAGCCCACGGGCATCGGTGACGTTAGCCAGTTGAGCCGGGGGCAGCGGTGCACCCAGCTCGATCAGTGAGCGATTCAATTCCATCTCATTCGCCCCACAGTTCGTTTCCCCAAAGGTAGTCTTTGAACGCCATCCACCATGCAAGTTCACTGCTCCGCTGCAGATGATCGGAACATGGTTTGCGCCGCGAAAATGAGGGTCAGCGCTGCTTGCGTATATGGGCAGGCAACGGTTACCGCAAAAGCTGCTTCGTTAGAGGGGCGTTCCGACCGAAAAGCGCCAGTTGCGGCGCCTGCATGGCGTCAAACCGCGGCACACCGCTTGCCCAGGCGAAACATGGGAACTCAGCAGCTCGCCAACGCATGGCCGCACCGCGGCTCACGCCGGCCCACTCTGTGCCGCGGCCAGGGCCAACAGGGTAAGTGGCATTGCCAACAAGCGGCCATGCGATGGCCGCGCTGAGCGACCTCGACGTCTACCTCTTCGGAGAGGGCACCCACGCCCGGCTCCACGACAAGCTCGGCGCACACGTTGATGTGGCGGGTGGCTACGTGGATTTCGCCGTCTGGGCACCGAACGCGGCGTCGGTGTCCGTCGTCGGCTCATGGAACGGCTGGAACCCGTCTGCCGATCATCTGCAATGCGATGCGGCCGGCGTCTGGCACGGCCGCAGCCAGCATGCGCGGCCGGGCGACACCTACAAGTACCGCGTGCATTCGCGCCACGCCGGCTACGTGGCCGACAAGGCCGACCCTTGCGGTGTGTATGCCGAAGTGGCGCCAGCGCAGGCCTCGCGCATCTGGCAACTCGACTTTGAGTGGACCGACGACGCCTGGACGCGCCAACGCGCCGCCGCCAACGCCTGGGACGCACCGATCTCGGTCTACGAAGTGCACCCCGGTTCATGGCGGCGTGCCCACGGCGGCTTTCTCGGCTACCGCGAACTCGCCCACCAGCTGGCCGACTACTTGGTGCAGATGGGCTTCACGCATGTGGAGCTGATGCCGATAACCGAGCACCCGTTCTACGGTTCGTGGGGCTACCAGACCACCGGCTACTTCGCACCGACCTCGCGCTACGGCTCGCCGCAAGACCTGATGTACTTCGTGAACCACCTGCACGAGCGCGGCATCGGGGTGATCCTCGACTGGGTGCCGTCGCACTTCCCGACCGACGAACACGGGCTGCAGTATTTCGACGGCACGCACCTCTACGAACACGCCGACCCGCGCCAGGGCTTCCACCCCGACTGGAACTCGAGCATCTTCAACTATGGGCGCGGCGAGGTGCGCAGCTTCCTGATCTCGTCGGCCTTGTTCTGGCTCGAGAAATACCACTTCGACGGCATCCGCGTCGATGCCGTCGCGTCGATGCTGTACCTCGACTACGGGCGCAAGCACGGCGAATGGGTACCGAACCGCCACGGCGGCAAGGAGAACCTCGACGCCATCCTGTTCCTGAAGAGCTTCAACGACGCGGTGTTCCGTGCGCACCCCGACGTGGTGACCATCGCCGAGGAGTCGACGGCCTGGCCCATGGTGTCGCGGCCCACCGCCGCCGGCGGCCTGGGTTTCAACATGAAATGGAACATGGGCTGGATGCACGACTCGCTGCGCTTCATGCAGCAAGACCCGGTGCACCGCCGCCACCACCTCGACGGGCTCACCTTCTCGCTGGTCTATGCCTTCAACGAGAACTTCGTGCTGCCGCTGTCGCACGACGAGGTGGTTCACGGCAAGGGGTCGCTGATCGGCAAGATGCCCGGCGACGAATGGCAGCAGTTCGCCAACCTGCGAACCCTGTATGGGTGGATGTGGGCGCACCCCGGCAAGAAGCTGCTCTTCATGGGCGGCGAGTTGGCGCAGCGTCGCGAGTGGGCGCATGAAGGCGAGATCGATTGGCAGCTCACCGAGGCTCCGGCCCATGAAGGCATGCGGCGCCTGGTGGCCGACCTGAACCGGCTGTATCGCCACGAGCCTGCGCTGCATGAACTCGATTTCTCGGGCGAAGGCTTCGAGTGGATCGAAGCGCGCGACGCCGAGAACACGGTGCTGGCCTTCCTGCGCAAGTCGCGCGGTGGCGCGGTGTTGCTCGTCGTCTGCAACCTCACGCCGCTGCCGCGGGAGCACTACGTTGTCGGCGTGCCTCTGGCCGGTCACTGGCGCGAGGCGCTCAACACCGACGCCCGCGACTACGGCGGCTCGGGCTGGGGCAACCTGGGCGGCGTGGAGACACACGCCCGGGGCTCGCACGGCCGCCCGCATTCGGTGAGCCTGACGCTGCCGCCCTTGTCCACCCTTTTTCTGAGGCATGACGCACATGGCCAAGGCTGAACGCAACGCGTCGCCCACACGCGCCGAGCATGGATCTCCTTCCGCGCGCGCCGAACCCACCGAACTCACCGAACCATCGGCCAAACCCAAGCCGTCGAAGCCGGCCAGCTCTGTGCAGCCCGGCCCTGCAACCCCGGAGCCCGTGGCGCCTCGACGCACAGACCCCGCACCGTCGCGCGCCGTGATCGACGCGGTGCTGCCCTCGGTCGATGGCGGCCGCTTCGCCGTCAAGCGCGTGGTCGGCGAGTTGCTCGAGGTCGAAGCCCACTGCTTCACCGATGGCCACGACAAGCTGCGCGTGATGCTGGTCTGGCACGCCGAAGGCGATGTGGCCGTTCACGAAGTGGAGATGAAGCACCGCAGCAACGACGAGTGGTTCGCAAGCTTCAAGGCGCCCACCCCCGGCCGCTACCTCTACACCGTGGTGGCCTGGGTCGACCACTTCCTGTCGTGGCGCGAAGACTTCGTGCGGCGCGTGGAACCCGAAGACATCCGCGTCGCGGCGCTGGTCGGCGCCGCGCTGGTGTCCGACGCAGCCGAGCGCGCGAGCAGCATCGACCGCAAACTGCTCAAGGCCTGGGCCGCCGCGCTGCGAAAACAGGCCTCGCTGCCCCTGGACGACGTGACCGAGTTGCAAGCCTTGGCGCTCGACGACACCAGCGCGCAGCTGATGGCCCACTACCCCGACCGGCGCAACGCGAGCACGCACACGCCGGAGCTGCCGCTGGTGGTCGACCGCGAGCGAGCGGCGTTCAGCGGCTGGTATGAACTCTTCCCGCGCTCGGCGTCGCCCGAGCCGGGGCGCCACGGCACCTTCGCCGACGTGGAGGCGCGGCTGCCCTACGTGGCGGAGCTGGGCTTCGACGTGCTGTACTTTCCGCCCATCCACCCGATCGGCCAACTCAACCGCAAGGGCAAGGACAACGCGCTCGTCGCGCAGCCCGACGACGTGGGCAGCCCCTGGGCCATCGGTGCGGCCGAAGGCGGGCACAAGGAGATCCTGTCGCAGCTCGGCACGCTGCAAGACTTTCGCCGCCTCGTGGCCGCCGCCGCGAAGCAAGGCCTCGAGATCGCGCTCGACATCGCCTTCCAGTGCGCGCCCGACCACCCGTACGTGAAGGACCACCCGCAGTGGTTTCGCGCGCGGCCCGACGGCAGCATCCAGTACGCCGAGAACCCGCCCAAGAAATACCAGGACATCTACCCCTTCGACTTCGAGACCGACGACTGGGCTGCGCTGTGGCAAGAGCTCAAAAGCATCTTCGACCATTGGATCGCGCAAGGCGTGCGAATCTTCCGCGTCGACAACCCGCACACCAAGGCGTTCGCGTTCTGGGAATGGGCGATCGCCGAGATCAAGCGCGAGCAGCCCGACGTGCTCTTTCTCGCCGAGGCCTTCACGCGGCCCAAGGTGATGCACCGGCTGGCCAAGCTCGGCTTCTCGCAGTCGTACACCTACTTCACCTGGCGCAACACGAAGCTGGAGCTGAGCGACTACTTCATCGAGCTGTCGCAGGGCCCCGGCAAGGACTACTACCGCCCCAACGCCTGGCCCAACACGCCGGACATCCTGAACGAGCACCTGCATGGTGGTGGCCGCGCCATCTTCGCCAGCCGCTTGGCACTCGCCGCCACGCTGGCGCCGAACTACGGCATCTACGGACCGGCCTACGAGCTGATGGAGAACGAGCCGCGCAGCGCCGGCAGCGAGGAGTACCTGCACTCGGAAAAGTACGAGCTGCGTCATTGGGACCTGAACAACCCCGACAGCCTGCGCGGGCTGGTCGCCAGGCTCAACCGCATCCGCCGCGACAACGAGGCCCTGCACCGGCTCAGCGGCCTGCAGTTCGTGAACACCGACAACGACCAGCTCCTCGCCTACACCAAGCGCTCGGCGAAGGGCGACAACACGCTGCTGATGGTCATCAACCTCGACCCGGTGAACCGGCAATCAGGCTGGGTCGACCTGAGCAGCCTGACGCGCGACGCGCTCGGCATCGACATCGCGCTGCCGTACCAGATGCACGACCTGCTGAGCGGCCAGCGCTTCATGTGGCAAGGGCCGCGCGGTTTCGTGATCCTCGACCCGCAGCAGGGGCCGGGGCACGTGTTCCGAGTGCAGCAGCACACGCACACCGAGCGTGACTTCGACCCCGACCGCTAAAAGAAGGCGTAAACGACCCTGCCATGAACGCCCCGCGCACGCCCCACCTCGAAGAAGCCGAACAAGGCGCGACCACGCCCGTCACCGACGCCGCGCTGTGGTTCAAGGACGCGGTCATCTACCAGCTCAACGTCAAGGCCTTCTTCGATTCCAACGACGACGGCATGGGCGACTTCAAGGGCGTGGCGAGCAAGCTCGACTACGTGAAGGACCTGGGCGTCAACACCATCTGGTTGATGCCCTTCTACCCCTCGCCGCTGCGCGACGATGGCTACGACATCGCGGGCTACGACGACATCCACCCGCAGTACGGCACGCTGGACGACTTTCGGCTGATGCTCGACGAAGCGCACCGCCGCGACCTGAAGGTGATTACCGAGCTCGTCATCAACCACACCTCGGACGCGCACCCGTGGTTCCAGGCTGCGCGCCTGGCACCGCCCGGCAGCCCCATCCGCGACTTTTACGTCTGGAGCGACACCGACCAGAAGTACAAGAGCACGCGCATCATCTTCACCGACACCGAGACCTCGAACTGGACCTGGGACCCGGTGGCCAAGGCCTACTTCTGGCACCGCTTCTTCAGCCACCAGCCCGACCTCAACTTCGACAACCCGGCGGTGCTGGAGGCCATCTTCAAGACCATGCGCTTCTGGCTCGACATGGGGGTCGACGGCTTCCGGCTCGACGCCATTCCGTACCTGGTGGAACGCGACGGCACCAACAACGAGAACCTGCCCGAGACGCACGCCGTCATCAAGCAGCTGCGCGCCGCCATCGACGCCAACTACCCGAACCGCTTCTTGCTGGCCGAAGCCAACCAGTGGCCCGAAGACGTGCGCGAGTACTTTGGCGACGGCGACGAGTGCCACGCGGCCTACCACTTCCCGCTGATGCCGCGCATGTACATGGCCATCGCGCAGGAAGACCGCTTCCCGCTGACCGAGATCATGGCGCAGACGCCGGAGATTCCGCCTGGCTGCCAGTGGGCCATCTTCCTGCGCAACCACGACGAACTCACGCTCGAGATGGTGACGAGCAAGGAACGCGACTACATGTACAGCACCTACGCGGCCGACCCGCGGGCGCGCATCAACCTCGGCATCCGCCGGCGGCTGGCGCCGCTGATGGACAACGACATGGACCGCATCAAGCTGATGAACAGCCTGCTGCTGTCGATGCCGGGCTCGCCGATCATCTACTACGGCGACGAGATCGGCATGGGCGACAACGTGTTCGTCGGCGACCGCAACGGCGTGCGCACGCCGATGCAGTGGAGCCCCGATCGCAACGCCGGCTTCTCGCGCGCCGACCCGCAGCGCCTGTACCTGCCGCCCATCATGGATGCCAACTACGGCTTCGAGTCGGTCAACGTCGAAGCGCAGCTGCGCGACCCTTCTTCGCTGCTGAACTGGATGCGCCGCATGCTGGCCATGCGCGCGTCGAGCAAGGCCTTCGGGCGCGGCACGCTGCGCTTCCTGAAGCCGGGCAACCGGAAGATCCTCGCCTACCTGCGCGAGTTCGAAGGCGACACGCTGCTGTGTGTGGTCAACCTCGCCCGCTCGGCGCAGCCGGTGGAGCTCGATCTCTCGGCCTACAAGGGCCGCGTGCCAGTCGAGATGATGGGCCGCACCGCGTTCCCGCCGGTCGGCGAGCTGCCCTACCTGCTGACGATCGCGGCGCACGGCTTCTACTGGTTCCGCCTGGCGACCGACGTGGCCGTGCCGAGCTGGCACGCCCAGCACCTGCCGGCCGAAGAGCGCCCGGTGGTGGTTCTCTTCGACGGCTGGAACAGCCTCTTTCGCGACCAGGTGGTGCCGTGGCGTATCGGCATGGCGGTCAAGACGCGAACCCAGTTCGAGACCGACACCTTGCCCGGCTACATCGCCAGCCAGCGCTGGTTTGCCTTCAAGGGCAAGACGATCGAACGCGCACGCCTGATCCAGCACGCCATCTGGCCGCCGAGCACCGACGACACCAGCAACAGCTGGCTGCTGCAGATGGTGGAACTCGACGGCCTGGGCAAGGCCGACGGCGAGGCGGTGCGCTACTTCATGCCGCTGGCACTCGGTTGGGAAGACCGCGACGAAGAGCGCATGCGCGTGATGTCCAGCGGCACCGTGGCACGGGTGCGGCAGCAGGCCGAAGTCGGCGTCATGGCCGACGCCTTCGCCGACGAGAAGTTCTGCCGCGCGCTGATCGCGGCCATCGGCAAAGGCCAGGAGCTGCCGGGCGCCAGCGGCAGCTTCCGCTTCACGCCCACGCGCGCGTTCGCCGAGATTGCCGGTGGCGACCTCGCCTCGTTGCCTGTGGCCCGGCCGCAGGCACAGAGCAGCAACACCATCGTGACGCTCGGCGACCGACTCTTCGTGAAGGGCTATCGCCGCCTGCGCTCGGGTGCCAACCCGGAGTTCGAGGTCGGCTCCTTCCTCACCGACGTGGCGCGCTTCAAGAACGCCGTGCCGGTGGCCGGCGTGCTCGAGCACGTGGCAGCCGACGGGCTCATCTCCACACTGGCGCTGGTGCAGGCCCACGTGTCGAACCAGGGCGATGGCTGGGCCTACACGCTGGGCTATCTCAGCCGCTATTTCGAGTTGGTGCGCAGCAAGCCCGAAGAGATGCCCGGAGACGTTCACGGTGCCTACCTGGAACTGGCCTACACGCTCGGGCGCCGCACGGCCGAGCTGCACCTCGCGCTCGCCACCCGCAATGGCAACCCGCAGTTCGACCCGGAGCCGCTGACAGCTGCCGACGTGGCCGCCTACCGCGACCGCGCACTGTCAGAACTGCGCAGCACCCTGGCCATGCTCGAAGCGAGCCTGCCGCAGCTGACGTCGCCCGCGCTCGACGATGCCCGCGGCGTGCTGGCTGCGCGCGCGCTGATCGAGCAGCGCCTGGCGCAGGCGGCCGGTGCCGCGCGCGGCACGCAGAAGATCCGCATCCACGGCGACTACCACCTCGCACAGGTGCTGATCGCCCGCAACGACTTCGTCATCATCGATTTCGAAGGCGAGCCCGGCCGCAGCTTCGACGAGCGACGCGCCAAGCAGTCGGCGCTGCGCGACGTGGCCGGCATGCTGCGCTCGTTCAGCTACGCGCGCGAAAGCGGCCTGCGTGCCGCGGCGACCAACGCCGAAGAAGGCCTGCTGTTCGCGCCACTGGCCGACGCCTGGGAAGCCGAGACGCGCCACACCTTCTTGCAGGGCTATGGCGACACCACCGAGCGCGCAGCCGAAGAGACACACCTGCACGAGACGCTCGACCCGTCCGCCGGCCTGCTGGGTCTTTTCATGCTCGAAAAGGCGCTCTACGAACTGCGCTACGAGCTGGGCAACCGGCCCGACTGGGTGCAGATTCCGCTGCGCGGGATCCTCGACCTCCTCGGCCGCCCGCATTCAGAAACCCGAGGCTTGGCCGAACGTTGACCTTGCGTACAAGAACAGGAGATCCGTCATGGAAAAAGTCGACGTGATGATCGAGCCGCTGCGGGCGTTTCTCGCCGAAGTGGGCATTTTTCTGCCGCGCTTGCTGCTGGGCGTGCTGATCCTGGCGGCCGGTTTCATCATCGCCAAGGCCGCGAGCTTCGCGGTGCGCAAGGGCCTGCGCGCCATCAACTTCCACATCCTCACCGGCCGCTCGGGCATGGACGGCTTTCTGCAGAAAGGCGGCACCTCGGCCGACACCACCGACCTGCTGGGCGTGCTGGTTTACTGGATCGTGATCCTGGCGGCGCTGATCGTCGCCTTCAACAGCATGGGCCTCGCCTACGTGACGGAGCTGCTCGGCCGCGTGATGATCTTCGTGCCGCGCATCTTCGTGGCGCTCTTGATCCTGGCCTTCGGCGCCTACTTCGCGCGGTTTCTCGCCAATGCGATCGCCACCTACTGCCACAACGCCGGCATACGCGACGGCGACACGCTCGCCAAGCTCGCCCGCTACGCGATCATGGCGTTCGTGGTGATGATCGCGCTCGACCACCTCGAGATCGGCGGCGTGATCGTGCGCCAGACCTTCCTCATCATCCTCGGCGGCTTGATGCTCGCCGTGGCGCTGGCCTTCGGCCTGGGCGGCAAGGACTGGGCTGCCGCACACCTGCAGCACTGGTGGCCGGCGCCCAAGCTGCCGCCGAAGGAAGATGAGCTTCCATGACACGTGAGACGCCCATCACTGCCGTCTGGCCGGGTCAGCCATATCCGCGAGGCGCCACCTGGGACGGCGAAGGCGTGAACTTCGCGCTCTTCTCGCAGCACGCCGAGAAGGTTGAACTCGCACTCTTCGACGACCGCGGCCGGCACGAGCGCCAGCGCATCACGCTGCGCGAGCGCACCGACCACGTGTGGCACTGTTACCTGCCCGAGGCCCGGCCGGGCATGGCCTACGGCTACTACGTGCACGGGCCCAACAAGGCGGAGGAAGGGCACCGCTTCAACGCCCACAAGCTGGTGCTGGACCCCTACGCGAAAGACTTCGTCGGCAAGCTGCGCTGGAACGACGCGCTCTACGGCTACACCGTTGGCCACAAGAAAGAAGATCTCTCGTTCGACCGCCGCGAGAGCGCCGGCTACCTGCCCAAGTGCCGCGTGCTCGAACCCGCCTTCACCTGGGGCGACGACCGCCCCCCGCAGATCCCGTGGCAAGACATGGTGATCTACGAACTGCAGGTGCGTGGCTTCACGATGCGCCACCCCGGGATCCCCGAGGCGCTGCGCGGCAGCTACGCCGGGCTCGGCTCCGCAGCGGCGATCAGCCACCTCAAGCGCCTGGGCGTCACCACCGTCGAGCTGATGCCGGTGCACTCGTTCATCAACGACCGCTACCTGGCCGAGAAGGGCCTGCAGAACTTCTGGGGCTACAACACGCTGGGCTTCTTCGCGCCCGAGATGCGCTACTGCGCATCGGGCAAGGTGAAGGAGTTCAAGACCATGGTCAAGGCCTTGCACTCGGCCGGCATCGAGGTGCTGCTCGACGTGGTCTACAACCACAGCTGCGAAGGCCACCAGATGGGGCCGACGCTGTCGTTTCGCGGCATCGACAACGCGTCGTACTACATCCTCGCGGAAGACCGGCGCTTCTATGCCGATTTCACCGGCTGCGGCAACACATTGAACCTCGAGCACCCTCGCGTACTCCAGTTGGTGATGGACTCGCTGCGCTACTGGGTCGAAGAGATGCACGTCGACGGCTTTCGCTTCGACCTGGCCTCGGCACTCGCGCGCGAAGGCGGCCAGGTGCAGCACCTCGGCGGCTTCTTCGACGTGATCCGCCAAGACCCCGTGCTCAACCGCGTGAAGCTGATCGCCGAGCCCTGGGACCTGGGCGACGGCGGCTACCAGGTCGGCAACTTCCCGCCCGGCTGGGCCGAGTGGAACGACCGCTACCGTGACGGCCTGCGCTCGTACTGGAAGGGTGATGGCGGCGTGATCGGCGAGTTCGCGCGGCGGCTCAGCGGCTCGTCCGACCTGTACGCAGCCTCCGGCAAGCGGCCGACCGCCAGCATCAACTTCGTCACCGCGCACGACGGCTTCACGCTGCACGACCTGGTCTCGTACAACGACAAGCACAACGAGGCCAACGGCGAAGAAAACCGCGACGGCCACAGCCACAACCGCTCGTGGAACTGCGGCGTCGAGGGGCCGACCGACGACCCCGACATCAACGAGCTGCGCGAGCGGCAGAAGCGCAACCTGCTGGCCTCGCTGCTGTTGTCGCAGGGCGTGCCGATGCTGGTGGCCGGCGACGAGATGGGCCGCACGCAGAACGGCAACAACAACGCCTACTGCCAGGACAACGAGATCAGCTGGGTCGACTGGTCGATGACGCCCGAGAAGACGCAGCTGCTCGGTTTCGTGCGCAAACTCCTCGCGCTGCGACGCAGCCACCCGACCTTTCGCCGCCGCGACTTCTTCGCCGGAGAGGCCTCACAAGGCAACGGGCTGAAAGACCTGGTGTGGCTCAAGCCCGACGGCGGCGAGATGACGCAGACCGAATGGGAGCAAGACTTCGCACGCTGCCTTGGCATGTACCTGTCGGGCGGGGCGCTGCACACCGTGAGCCAGCACGGGCGGGTAATCTTCGACGACGACTTCCTGGTGCTCTTCAACGCCCACCACGAAGACGTGGAGTTCCACATGCCCGAGCTCGGCGGCGAGGCTTGGCAGACGCTCATCGACACCACGCATCCGTCGGGGTCGGTCGAGCCCCAGGTCCTGCAGCCGGGAGACATCTACCCCTTGCATTGCCGCTCGCTGGCAGTGTTCATTCGAAAGGCGGCCGAGCCATGACGAACCCGCATGAGCTGCCGTTCGGCGCGCAGTTGCGCCCTGAAGGCGGCACCCTCTTCCGTTTCTGGGCGCCCAACGCGGCCCAGGTTCATCTCGACATCGAAGGCGCCGCCCCGCGGCCGATGCAAAAGCGTGAAGGCGGCTGGCACCAGCTGCTGGCACCCGAAGCACGCGCCGGCACGCGCTACCGCTACGTGCTGCCCGATGGCCTGGCCGTGCCCGACCCGGCGTCGCGCTTCAACCCCGACGACGTGCACGGCCCGAGCCAGGTCGTCGACCCGCGCGCGTACACGTGGCGAGACGGCCACTGGCGCGGGCGGCCGTGGTACGAGGCGGTGGTCTACGAGCTGCACATCGGTGTCTTCACCCCCGAAGGCAGCTTCAGCGCCGCCATGCGGCGCCTGCACGACCTGGCCCGACTGGGCATCACCGCGATCGAGCTGATGCCGGTGGCCGACTTTCCGGGCCACCGCAGCTGGGGCTACGACGGCGTGCTGCCCTTCGCGCCCGACGCGTCGTACGGCACACCCGACGAGCTGAAGGCGTTCGTCGACGAAGCTCACGCACTCGGGCTGATGGTGCTGCTCGACGTGGTCTACAACCACTTCGGCCCCGAAGGCAATTACCTGCACGGCTACTGCCCGCAGTTCTTCAACCCGGCCCACCCGACGCCCTGGGGCGCGGCCATCAACTTCGATGGCGAGCACAGCGGCCCGGTGCGCGACTTCTTCCGCCACAACGCGCTCTACTGGGTGGAGGAATACCACTTCGACGGCCTGCGGCTCGACGCGGTGCACGCCATCCACGACGACTCGCCCCAGCACATCGCCTGCGAGATCGGCGAGGCGCTGCGCAACGGGCCCGGCCGCACGCGCGAAGTGCACCTGGTGCTGGAGAACGAACGCAACGAAGCGCATCGGCTCGCACGCGATGACCAGGGCACGTGGGCCTGCGCCACCGCGCAGTGGAACGACGACCTGCACCACGCCGCCCACGTGCTGCTGACCGGCGAGACCGACGCCTACTACAGCGACTTCGCCGCCAACCCCATCGAGCTGTTCGCGCGCGCGCTGGCCGAGGGTTTCGCGTACCAGGGCCAAGCCTCTGCCTACCGCGGCGGCGCACCACACGGCGAGCGCAGCGCACAGCTGCCCACCACCGCCTTCGTGTCCTTCGTGCAGAACCACGACCAGATCGGCAACCGCGCCATGGGCGAGCGCCTGTCGGCCCTGTGCAGCGCCGAGCGGCTGGATGCCGTGTACGCCTGCCTGCTGCTGTCGCCCCACGTGCCGATGCTGTTCTGCGGCGAGGAGTTCGCAGCCTCCACGCCCTTCCTCTTCTTCTGCGACTTCGGGCCCGAGCTCGCGCAGGCGGTGTCGAACGGCCGGCGCGCCGAATTCGCGCGCTTTGCGGCCTTCCGCAACGACAGCGCACGCGAGCGCATTCCCGACCCGAATGCGACCACGACCTTCCAAGCCTCCAAGCTGCGCTGGGAAGAGTGCGACCTGCCACCCCACAGTCGGCGCCTGGCCTTGATCGCCCAGCTGCTGGCGCTGCGCAAGCAGCACCTGCAGCCGCGCCTGGCGGGCCTGCAGCGGGGAGGCAGCCACCGCTGCGATGGCGGGCTGATCCGCATCGAGTGGTTCCTCGGCGACGGCTCGCCGTGGCACCTGGTCGCCAACCTGGGTGACGCCGCCGTCACCCACGGCCCGGCACCGGCTGGCGAAACCATCTTCACGCACAAGGTCGCCCCGGCCGAGACCGGCCTGCTGCTCGAGCCGGGAGGCGTGCAGGTCACCCGGGTCGACGGACATGGCTGACGAGGGCGACGCCCTCACGCGCCTGTGCGCCCGCGTCGGCGTGCTGCAGGGCTTCCACGACATCTGGGGCCACGAGCACAAGACACCGCGCGAGAGCCTCGTCGCCCTGCTCGCCGAATTGGGTGTCGACGCGAGCACCGACGAAGCGGCGCGCAATGCCGAGCACCGCCTCGAACAGGCCCAGGCCGACGAGGTGCTGCCGCCGGTGCTCGCGATCCGCGCCGAAGACGCGGGCTGGTCGATCCGCGTGAAGCCGCTCGAAGCCCGGGTCCGCTGGACGCTGGTCGAAGAGAACGGCACGCGACACCAGGGCTATGCCACCGAGCTGGCACGCAGCGACTTCCACCTGAAGATGCCGCTGGCGCTGCCGCCCGGCTACCACCGCTTCGGCATCGACGGCCACAAGGTGCAGACGCTCGTGATCGCCGCGCCGCCGCGCTGCTACCGCGCCGCCGCGCTCGAAGGCGAAGGCCGTATCTGGGGGCCGGCGATCCAGCTGTATGCGCTGCGCTCCGAGCGCAACTGGGGCGTCGGCGATTTCGGCGACCTGCTTGTGGCCATCGACCAATGGGCCGCACGCGGCGCGAGCCTCGTGGGGCTCAACCCGCTGCACGCGCTCTTCTCGCACAACCCGCGTCACATCAGCCCGTACAGCCCGTCGTCGCGGCTGATGCTCAACACCACGTATCTCGATGTGGAAGCCATCGACGACTTTCGCGAGTGCCAGGCCGCGCAACGCCGCGTCGCGTCGGCCGAGTTCCAGCACCGGCTGGCCGAGCTGCGCGCCACCGACGAGGTCGACTACGCCGGCGTGGCCGACGTGAAGAACGAGGTGCTGCACCTGCTGCACGCGAGCTTCGTCGAGCGCCACCTGGAGCACCGCACACCGCGGGCCCGGGCCTTCCTCGCCTTCGAAGCCCAGCGCGGCGAGGCATTGCGGCACCACGCTGTCTTCGAGGCGCTGCAGGCGCACTTCCATGCCGCCGACCCCAGCGTCTGGGGCTGGCCGGTGTGGCCCGAGGCTTACCTGCTGCCCGACGCACCGGCGGTGAAACAGTTCGTGGCCGCGCACCGCGCCGAGGTGCAGTTCTTCGCCTACCTGCAATGGCAGGCCGACCTGCAGCTCTCGGCCGCACGCGACCGCTGCCAGGCGCTGCGCATGGGGGCAGGCCTGTACCTCGATTTGGCGGTGTCGGTCGACCGCGCCGGCTCCGATGCCTGGGGCCACGCCGACATCTACGCCGCCGCGGCCAGCGTGGGCGCGCCGCCCGACGAGGTCAACCCCAACGGCCAGGGCTGGGGGCTGCCGCCACTGCGCCCCGACCGCCTGCGCGCGAGCGGCCACGCGCTCTTCATCGAGACGCTGCGCGCGAGCATGCGCCACGCCGGCGCGCTGCGCATCGACCATGTGATGGGCCTGATGCGCCTGTTCTGGATTCCGCCCAATCAGTCGCCACGCGAAGGCGGCTACGTGCTCTACCCGCTCGATGAACTGATGGCCATCGTCGCGCTGGAGAGCGAGCGCCATCGCTGCATCGTGATCGGCGAAGACCTCGGCACCGTGGCCGATGAGATGCGCCAGGCCATGGTGCGCTACGAGATGCTGTCGTACCGGCTGCTGTACTTCGAGCGCACGCAAGACGGCGCCTTCAAGCACGGTGCCGACTACCCGCGCCACGCGCTGATGGCCGTCAGCACGCACGACCTGCCCACGCTGGCCGGTTGGTGGACGGGGCACGACCTGGTGGTGCGGCAGAAGCTCGGACTGTTCCCTAACGACGCGGTGTACGAACAGCAGTTCGCCAGCCGCGCGCAAGACCGCATCCGCCTGCTGCAAGCCTTGCAAGGCGCCGGCCTCCTGCCGGAAGGCACCCGCGTCGATCTCGACAGCACACCACGCCTCACGCCCGAGCTGTGCGAAGCGATCCATGCCTATGCGGCGGGCACCGCATCGCAGGTGATGCTGGTGCAGATGGAAGACGCGCTGCGGCTCGAAGACCAGGCCAACCTGCCCGGCACGGTCGACGAGCACCCCAACTGGCGCCGCAAGCTGCCGCTGAGCCTGGAGGCGCAGCCCAGTGACGCCACGCTCGAATCGCTGTGCCGGCGCGTGGCCGAGCTGCGCCCGCGCCCTGCCCCCGCAATCGGCGCTGCGCCGCGCAGTGAAGCGGTGATACCACGCGCCACCTACCGGCTGCAGTTCCACCGCGACTTCGGCTTCGACGATGCGGTGCGCATCCTCCCCTACCTGCAGCGCCTGGGCGTCAGCCACGTCTACTGCTCGCCGGTGCTGCGCGCTCGCGCCGGCAGCACGCACGGCTACGACGTGGTTGCGCATGACGAGATCAACCCCGAGCTCGGCGGGCTCGAGGGCTTCGAGCGCTTCTGCGAGACGCTGCGTGCGCACGGCATGGGCCAGCTGCTCGACATGGTGCCCAACCACATGGGCGTGCTCGGCGCCGACAACGCGTGGTGGATGGACGTGCTGGAAAACGGCCGGGCCTCGGCCTACTCGCGCCACTTCGACATCGACTGGCACCCCGTCAATCGCGAGCTCGAAGGCAAGGTGCTGGTGCCTGTGCTGGGCGACCACTACGGTGCCGTGCTCGACCGCGGCGAGCTGCGGCTGAGCTTCGAACCCGAGGCTTGCAACCTGGTGCTGCGCTACCACGAGCACCGCTTTCCGCTCGACCCGTGCAGCTACGAAGGCCTGCTGGTGCAGGCGGCCGAACAGGCGACAGACGAGGCGGTGCGCATCCAGCTGCAAAGCCTGGCCGCCGCCTTCGCGCACCTGCCGGGCACCGACCGGCGCGAGGCCGAGGCGCTGGCCGAGCGAAGGCGCGACAAGGAGCTGCTGAAGGCGCGGCTGTGCGCGCTGGTGGCCGAACAGCCTGCCGCCGGCACGGCGCTCGAATCGACCGTCGAGACACTCAACTCGCCGGCGCAGCGCAATGCTTTGCATGCGCTGCACGAGCGGCAGCCCTACCGCCTGGCGTTCTGGCGCGTCGCCGCCGATGAGATCAACTACCGCCGCTTTTTCGACATCAACGAACTGGCCGCGCTGCGCATGGAAGACCCGGCCGTGTTCGAAGCCACGCAGCACTTCTCGCTCGAACTGGCCGCGGCCGGCAAGGTCGACGGCCTGCGCATCGACCACTCCGACGGCCTGCAGGACCCGGCCCAGTATTTCGCGCGGCTGCAGCAAGGCTACGCACGCCGCGCCGGGCTGCACGTGCAGGGCCGGCCGACCAACGCGCTCTACGTGGTGGCCGAGAAGATCGCCGCGCCACACGAAGACGTGCCGGAAGACTGGGCCATCCACGGCACCACCGGCTACCGCTTCGCGATGGTTGCCAACGGCGTGCTGGTCGACTACGAAGCGGCCGACGCCTTCACCCGCATCTGGCAGCGCTTCAGCGGCGAACGCAACGACTTCACCGAACTCGCGTACGAGGGCAAGCTGGCCGTGACACGCGGCGCACTGGCCTCCGAGCTCACGGTGCTAGCCACCGCGCTGATGCGCATCGCACGCGCGGACCGCAGCACACGCGACTACACCTTCAACAGCGTGCGTATCGCGCTCGCCGGCGTGGCCGCGTGCATGCCGGTCTACCGCACCTACGTGGTCGACAAGCCGTCGGTGCAAGACGAGCGCTACATCGACTGGGCCATCGCCCACGCACGCAAGCGCAGCACCCTGCCCGACCTGTCGATCTTCGACTTCGTGAAAGCCTGCCTGCGCAACCAGGCGCCCGCGGGCTCCGATGCCGAGCAGGTCGACGCGGTGCGGCAGTTCGCGCTGCGCTTCCAGCAGTTCTGCGCCCCGGTGGCGGCCAAGGGCGTGGAAGACACCGCCTTCTACCGCTACCACCGGCTCGTGTCGCTGAACGAAGTGGGCGGCGACCCGTCGGTGTTCGGCATCACGCCGCGCGCCTTCCACGGCGCCTGCACCGATCGGGCGGCGCGCTGGCCGCACACCATCGTCGCGACCTCCACCCACGACAACAAGCGTTCGGAAGACGTGCGCACGCGCATCGACGTGCTCTCCGAGATGCCGCAGGCCTGGGAAGCTGCGCTCGAGCGCTGGCATGCACTGGCCGCCAACCTACGCGGCCCGGGCGAAGCTGCTGCGATGCCGTCGGCCGCCGACGAATACCTGCTGTACCAGACACTGCTCGGCAGCTTGCCGGCCGGCGGGCTCGACGACGAGACCCTGCCCGCCTACCGCGAACGCATCGCCGCCTACATGCTGAAGGCCGCGCGCGAAGGCAAGCAGCACACGAGCTGGACGCGCCCCGACGAAACCTACGAAAACGCGCTCACCGCCTTCGTCAACGGCGTGCTGGCACGCGTGCGCCCGAACCCGCTGCTGACCGACGTGCAGGCCCTGGGCAAGACGCTGGCCTGGTTCGGCGCGCTCAACAGCCTGTCGATGGTGCTGCTCAAATACACAGCGCCCGGCGTGCCCGACCTCTACCAGGGCAACGAGCTGATGGACCTGAGCCTGGTCGACCCCGACAACCGCCGCCCGGTCGACTACGGCCTGCGCACCCGCCTGCTCAATGAGCTGTCCGACCTGGCCGAGCAGCCGGGCCTGCCCACGCTGCTGGAAGCACTTGCCAGCGACCTGCACGACGGCCGCATCAAGCTGTGGCTCACCTGGCGCTTGCTCGGCCTGCGCACACGCGAGCCGGCCTTCTTCCAGACCGCCGGCTACACGCCGCTCGTGGTGACCGGTTCGAAACGCGACCACGTGCTGGCCTATGCGCGCAGCGCCGGCGAGGCCACGCTGGTGGTCGTGGCCGGCCGCCTGTTCATGCGTCTGCTCGACGGCGCCGAGGTGCTGCCGTTGCACGAGCCGGTGTGGCAAGACACCGCCCTCGAACTCGACCGCCTGCCCGAGGGCAGCGAACTGGAGAACGTCATCACCGGCGAGACCTTGCGCATCGAGCAGGGCCGCCTGCCGCTGGCGCGTGCGTTCGCCCACCTGCCCGTGGCGGCCTTCTGGGCGCGCTCTCCTTCCCGGCAGTAGGGAATCGCCGTGCTCGCGCCGGCTTGCGTTCGTAAACTGCAACGCCACTCCACCCGCTCATTCGCTGCGCCGCCTGCCTGTGAACCTGCCGCACGAGATACCCACCCACGCCGACACCCGCACCGACGCCGAGGCCATCGCGCAATGTGCCGAGCAGTCGCTGCGCCTGCTGGAAGAGAACCTCACGCCGCAGGGCGTGCTGGCGGCGCGACGCACGGCCGCTGCCGAGGCCCGCAGCTACACCCGCATCTTCGGCCGCGACGCCGCCATCTGCGTGATGGCCATGGGCGGCAGCGGCGTCGAGGCGCTGGAGCAAGGCGCCGTCGCCAGCCTCGACTCGCTGGCCCGGCTGCAGGCACCCAACGGGCAGATCCCGAAGTACGTGGACCCGGCCGGTGAAGACGCCGACTTCTGGTACCTGGGCTGCATCGACGCCACGCTGTGGTGGCTCATTGCGGTGGAGCACCTGCGCCGCCACGGCCTCGGCCCCGAGGTGCAGGCGCGCTGGGAGGGGTCGGTCGCACGCGCCGTCGACTGGCTGCTGGCGCAGGAGCACCAGCGCTTCTTCCTGCTGCAGCAGAACGAAGCCAGCGACTGGGCCGATATCATGCCGCGCTCGGGTTTCGTGCTGTACACCAACGCGCTGTGGTACCGCGTGAAGCGCCTCTTCGACCTGCCCCGCCTCGAAGAGACGCACCACCACTTCAACCACCTGTTTCACCCCTACCAGCACGACTTGCCCGAATACCGGCGCGGGCGTTTGCTGCGCCACTACGCGCGCCGCGGCATGCAGAACGGCGTGCTGTACCTGAGCTTCGTGAACCTCTCGTTTGCGGGTGACGAGGGTGACGTGTTCGGCAACGTGCTCGCCATCCTGAACGGGCTGGCCGGCGACTCGCGCGCCGAAGAGATCCTGCAGACGCTGCTGGCCACACGCGTGAGCGACCCCTACCCGATCCGCGTGGTCACCACACCGATGGAGCGCGAGCACGACCTCTGGCGCAGCTACATGGACCGGCACCAGCAGAACCAGCCACACCAATACCACAACGGCGGCATCTGGCCGTTCATCGGCGGCTACTGGGTGATGGCGCTGGTCTGCAGCGGCAAGCGCGACTTGGCACGCACCGAGCTTGCCAAGCTGGCGCGCGTCAACGCGCTCGACGACTGGCGCTTCACCGAGTGGTTCCACGGCCGCACTCTCAAGCCGATGGGCATGGCGGGGCAGGCCTGGAATGCAGCTGCGTTTCTGCTTGCGCAGCGGGCTGTCGAGAGCGGCGAACTGAGGCTCTGAAAGGAGGCTCTGTTGAATTTCGAGTGGGTCAACGCCCCACTACCCGTTCGCCCTGAGCAGGGACTGAGCCTGTCGAAGGCCCGCCCGTCGAAGGGCGGGTGAGCGAAGTCACGCTCCGAGCAGGGCGTCGACGGGGCCTGTCCTGAGCCCAGTCGAAAGGTATTTGCGGACATCCACCCACTCGAAATTCAAGAGAGGCTGAAAGGAGTGCCGCCGGTGCAGCAGGCGCGCGCTCGATGTGGCTCGTATGAGCCGGTGCAGCCGCTTCTTACGACCGACTCAATGATGGCTCACATCCATCAATACCCTGCCATACCCTTTGTAGAGGTTGCCGGCAGGCAGCGCATGGCGCGCCACGAGCGTGGCATGAACTTCTCTCAAACGGTAAAAAGGTACACGAACGAACAGGTGATGTTCGATGTGATAGTGGATCGCGTGCGGGCCAAAGAAAAATGTTTGCAGCGACGGCCGAACGATGGTGCGGGCATTGCGACTTTGATCGGCGTCGGGGCCGAAACCTGCGTGCTCCATGATGGCGCGGATGCGCCCCAGCAAGGGCAGCAGCGTGGCCGACGGCAAGATCCACAGCCACAGGTACAGCATCAATTCACCGTGCCAGGCCAGAGCAACCGCCATGACTAGGTTGAGCGCCAGGAAGGACACCGCTTCAAACCAGCGCAAGCGCCGCGACTTGGGCGTCGCCAGCAGTTTGGAATAGGCGCCGCAACATGTCTTCCAGACGCCAACGACATAAGTACAGCCCGTGATGTCGCCAAGCAGCCGGCCCAGCAGCCGGCGGCGCGAAATGGGGTAGTCCGTGATGTTGAAGATGACGGCCACCGGGTCGTCATGCACCATCGGATCCACATGGTGGCGCAGATGTCCCGTGCGATAGGTGGCCAGCGACAGGCACAGCGGCCCCGCGGCGAACCACTGCCCCACGATGTCGTTGACGCGCCTGGACGGGGTTAACAGCCAATGCGCGGCCTCGTGCATCATGACCGCCAGGGCCAACTGGGTGCGCGCGATCAAAGCGGCGGCCAGCAGATACACCGGCCAGCTATTGAAACGGATCGCCATGGCGAATGCGCCGGTAATCAACACCCAATTCATTAGCAGCGCAAACCAGGCGCGCCAGGGCTGGAGCTTGAACATGTCGGGGTCGTCAAGCCGTGCTCGGCGTGGCGGTTCGGCAGACTCGGGCAATACATGATTTTCGACTGAACTGCCTTCGATCAACGAGTACTCCTCAAAGCAAGCCGCTGCGCGATGGCGGCCGAGAGCAGTGCGAGCATCATGCCGCCCGCGACATCGGCGCAGGTATGCTGCTTGACGGTGAGCGTGGATGCGCAAATCACCGCCCCGATGGCGGCAAAGACCCAGCCCAATCGGCGGTCGAGCACCATCCAGGCGGCCAGCAGCGTGAGGGCGACATGCAGGCTGGGAAACCCATGGGTGGGCCGGTCGATTTGCCACATGCGATCCAGCCGTTGCCGCAGAAACGCATTGTCGATGGAGGCCACATCGGGCCGTGGCACCAGTTCAGGAAAGGCCAGGAAGCAACACAGAGCCACGACAAAAGCCAGAGCCGCTGACATCATGAAGACGCCGAAGCGTTTCGGGCACGCCAGCATGGCGGCAAAGATGACATAGGGGTAGAACAAGACGTAGACATACCAGCTCGCCGGCACGAAGGGAATGCGGCTGTCAGCGTGGCTGGAAAAGTCGAATCTGGGTATGCACAGTCGCTGGGTCGCGACAAACACGAGCAGCGCCACCACCATGCCAAGGGCAGCGGTTCGCGCTTGCAAATAGCTCAGTGTGGATTGGCGTTGTTGCATGGGCTGTTTCAGCAAAGCATCGAACGTACTCGGCCGATGTCGTGGTAGACCATGCCGGTAGCCTCGACTTCGGCGACATCGCAAAAGTTGCCGCGATCGATTGGCGAGAGATGTGCGACAAATAAAGGCAGAATGCAGCTTACACACAGGCCAGGGAGAGAACAATGATGCCTGAACACATTGCCGCGCATTGCGCGCTGGTACTGGAAACAAACAACCTACGTGGTGGCGCTGATGCAGAAGCTCAGGCTAACACCAGCCTTCAACGCCTGATGGCCTTGCTGGCTCGGCAGACGCTGCCTCTGACGGCGCTGGCCCAGGTTGTCGTTACGCACGATGGCATGAGCGCGGCCACCTGCGAGGCCGTGCGCCGAATCGCGGGGCGCCCGGTCGACTTCGTGCACATCGACGCCGCCACCGGCTACTACGAGGCCAAGAACGCGGGCTTCGCGGCCACCGATGGGCGGCGCTGCACCCATGTGCTGTTCGCCGATGCCGATTGCCTGCCCGACACCGACTGGCTGTGGCAGATGCTGCTGCCCTTTACGCGCACCGACGAGCCTGCCGTGGTGGCCGGGCGCACCAGTTACGCGGCCAATGTGATAGGCACCGCGCTGACGACCATCGATTTCATGTACTTCCCCAATGCCGATCACACGGGCGCCACGAGCAATTTCTATGCAAACAATGTGGTGTTCCGCCGCGAAGTATTCGAGCAATACGGCTACCAGCCTCTCGACGGTGTGTACCGCGCGCACTGTCAGGTGCTCGGCATGCGGCTCAAGGCGGCGGGCGTGCCCATCCATTACGCGGCAGCGGCCCACACCGAGCACCGCCTGCCCGACACCCGCACTGAGGCGCTTAAGCTGCGCTGGCTGCGCGGGCAGGACACCTATGCGCTCACCCCGTTCCTGCTGCGCAACTATGTGTCGCCGGGTTGGCACTGGCTGGCCCAAAGCGGACCGATTGGCCCGCTGTGCGTGCTGCTCGCGCGGCTGGGCTACAGCGTGCGTGCGCTCAACCATCAAGACCTGCCACCGCTGCATGGGCTGCGCTGGCTCGCTGGCATGGCACTGATCCTCGGGTTTTCCGTCGTCGACATGCTGGGGGCGTTCGCGCGCGGCATCGGATGGCACACAAGCCGCGATGGCCATGCCGATGCGCAGGCCCTTTCGTACCACCGGTAGGTTTTGAGTGCATTCCTCGCATGCTGCGAGTGCCATTTTTTGATAGCCACATGCTCCCGGCTCACGGGTATTGCAGCGTGTTTTCTGCAAGCTCCCGACTCCCCACCTTCATGCCACTTCAACCCATGAACATCCTCACTTCACTGGGTGCGCCGCGCGGCGCTGCTACCCGTTTCACCGCTGCCTGCCTTGCCGCCTTGCTGCTCGCAGGTGTGTGTGCCACAGCGGGCGCGGCCGAATTCAAGGGCCGAGGCCTTTTTAATTTCGAATCCAACAGCGGCTGCCCCTTTACCGCGCTGGCGCCGACGGGCGAATGCAACCGCATCGCACTCGACGACACCGACACGCGTGCCACGCTCGATAGCTCCTCGCACACCATCCGCTTCACCAACACACGCCTGTATGACAGCAAGACCGTGGTGGCCGATGTGCTGTTGCAAGGCAAGGGCCAGACGCGCGGCGGCCTGCGCGTGCCGCTGACTTTCCATGCTGTACTCAGCCGCACCGGCACCAAATGGTCGATCAACAGCCATGCGCATGCACCCGTGGCCGGGAATTTCACCAACATCCTCATCGACCCCTATCAGGTGATCGTCAATGACGACAAGGGCGAGCAGGTGCTGCTGACGCCCGCACAGATCGACAAGACGGTGTCTTCGCCTTCGCTGGCCGCGCGCCTAGTCAATGCATTCATCCAGATAAATGACAACCGCGCCAACGCGAGTGGCAACCCCGACATCACGATTGCCCTCGGCCTGGGCCGGGTGGCGGCGCCAGTGGTGCGCGCAAAGTTCGACGCACCGCTCGACGCATCGGGAGCGAAGCCGACGTTGGACGAGGCGTTGCGGGGTGGCAATTGGTCGTTTCAACTGCAAGCCCTGAGCAGCAGGCTTCCGCACTACGTGGTGCGGCGCGAACTCTTTCTCTATGGACTCGACACGTTCTCGGCAGTGCAACCGCTGATGCAAAAAGCTTGGCCCCAGCACGCAACGTTACGGCTCGGCTCCGTCAACGGCAAGGGCTACGTGGCTTATGGCGACCAGCAGCAGGAGTTTGCCAACGCCGATGACGCCGCACGCGCCTTCCTGCAAGGCAGCTTTGTCGGACTCATTCTGGGCTGGCAACAGCACCCGCAGGCCGCGAAGCTTCAGGCTGATGGACGCTGACGCGGCCCTGCCGGCTGCTGCGCCGGCCGCCACGCCAACTACTGCGTTGGTGACGGGCTTCGATTGTCTCCAGCCTCCCGCATTGCACGGATGGCCGGCCTTGCAGGCGCGGCTGGTACACCATATCAAGCGTGCCGCGCTGCGTCAGTTGCATGCGAGCCACGCGGGTGAACGCTTGCTGCTGCGCCTGTATCTGGTGGGCGAAGAATCGTCCGAACAGGCATTGCAGCGTGAGATGCGCGCCAACGCGCCCGATTGGCTCGCACGCCAGCTCGACCAGCACCTGGCCGACGAACAATTGCACGCGCGCTTGTTCGCGCAAGCCATTGCCGCGTGCGGCAACCACCAACAGGCTCCAGCGCCCGAGCAAACCCCGCAACCCGATTGGCTGAGCCGCCGAAAGCTCGAACATTGGCATGCGCTGATGCGTCGATATGCGCCGCACTTCGATGCCGGCGCTTTGGTGCCTGCGTATGCGATCGGCCTCGCGGCCGAGCAAACGGCGGTGCGCATCCTTCAGCGCCACTGCGATTTGATTGGTCCAAGCCACGCACTGCATCCCTTGCTCTCTCGCGTGCTGGGCGACGAGGAACGCCATACCCGCCTATGCAGCCACACCTTGCAGCGCTGTGTGGCGCCGCACGAGCAAGCGCGCCTGGCGCGGCTCATGTGCGAGGCGCGCGCCAATGAGCGCCGGTTTGGCATGACGGGCGCTATCGGCATGTGGATCGTTGGCGTCGCGCTGCGGCTGCGCTGCAGTGTCACGTAAGCCGCAGCTGGCTGAGTGGACGCCCGTACCTGTGTCCGAAGCGGTACCAGAAGCAAAAGCGCCGCGCATCATCTATCTTGCAACGGCCGATGCCTGCGGCCACCTGATGCGTGCGCAATTGCTCACGTATGGGCTGCGCGCGGTAGGTGCGCAGGTGCAGGTCATCACTACTTCGGACAAGGGTGCGCGCTTTCTCGCAGGCTTTGGTATTGAGGCTTCAGTGCTTTCGCGCCACTACGCCGTGCAGTTTGACTCGCTGCAAAACATGCTGCGGCGCGAGACGGATCGCAACGTAGCGCACTATGTGTTTCGCCCCGGGCGCATGCTGCGTGACATCGTGCGGTTGCGAGCCTGGCTGCGCACGGCAGACCTGGTCGTGAACGACTCGTTTCACCCAGCATTGCTCTTCATCGGGGCCATGCCCCGGTGGCGGCGCAAGATCGTGCATGTGTATGGATCGAGCCTGAGGCACGCGCTGGAAACCAACTTTCACGAGCGACTGCCGGATTTCTTGGCCAAACTGTTTGGCCGCATCGTGGCATGGCAGATCGGGCGAAGCCGCGCACGCATCGTGCACGACTTTGCCTATGACGAGCCACAGCATGACGGACAAGGTAGCTACCGGCTGGCAACGCCCGTGGCCGTGGTGGACGCCGGCGGCGAAGGCGAGAGGCACAAGGTGGAGGGCATGGCCGCCGTGTACCTCAACCCGCACTTCACGCAACCCTTGCTGGCCGAGGGTATGGAGCAAGGCCTGGCGGCTGCAGGCATGCAGGCGCATCTGGTTGGCGAGGGCTATGCACAGCGTCCGGCCTGGCGGGCGCAGGATGAACGATGGGTCGAGGCGGCTGCGCGCAGTGTCTGCATTGTTTCGGCACCCGGCATGGCGGCGCTGTCGATCGCGGCGGTTTATCGAAAACCCATCTTGCTGCTGCTGACCGACCAGCCCGAGCAGGCCATCAACGCACGGCGGGCCGCGCAACTCGGCCTGATTCACCACGTGGTGACGTGGCGCGGTGAACCCCAAGCATTCGCGCAAGACGTGACGGCGGGGGTCCATGCGCTGCTGGCCATGGCCAGCGATTCGGTGGCTGATGACACGACAGGGCACGAGCGCGCCGCTGCGCGTTTGCAGCATTGGATGACGCTGCTCATGGAGCTGATCCAACGGTCTGGTGCAGGGCGTTGATCAGCAACCTGGACCGCGAGAAAGTCGCGCTGCGCTTCGGTTTCGACCCCTTCGGCGACGACTGTGAGCCCGAGCCGGTGGACCATCGAGATGATGGCGGCATCGTCTTCTCATGAGAAACAAAACGCCCCGCATAGTGAAATCCGTTCGGGCTGAGGTATCGAAGCCGCGTTCGGCCCGAGCGAGCCTTCGATACCTCAGGCTGAACGGTGTTTCTCCGCGAACGCCGGGCGCCGACAGGGGGCCTGGGATGCTCTCAAGCAGGCCGAGCCACGAAGGCGCTGCACCAGCCGGTCCCAGGCACCTGCCTGCCACCGAAGAGGGAGCAAGGCGCTACGTCGGCCGTGGGCTGGCCCTGGTAGAGCTGGCACGCCGCACAGCGCTGGCCGGCCTCGTACTTCGGGAACCTGGCCTTGTTGACGCGTGTCGCCTCGGTCACGTAGCCGAGCGCCTGGGCCTGCTTGTCTGCTTCGTTCAGCATCGGCACAGGTGTCTGCGCCCGCGAGGCATCGCAAGCGAGGGCCAGCCCCGATGAGGCCGAGAGCTGAAGAAAGCTGCGCCGCGTCGTCATGAAAGTCCTCGGCGACGCATGCCGCTTGTGCACAACGGGCGCGCCATTCCAAAAATTGCAGCAACTAGGTCCAAAACGAGTACGCCGATGACGCCCGGTTGATGCCTGGATGAAGCACAGCCATGAGGAAAACTCCTTTCAGCAGAACGAGGGGCCATGTTTCCGGGCAGCCAGCGTGCCGCGTTGACCCGGCACCCGATGCAAAGAAGCATGTCGCGGCTCGGTTGGGTATGCAGCTTGCCTATCGACACAGACCACCCTGCGCATGGGCACACGCCGTGCCGTGCAGCGATGTGTTGGTCTCTCGATAAGGAGATGTGCATGAACCCCTCCCAGGACAGAGACGGCTTCCCCGGCATCAAGGACCGCGTGGGCGCGGCCGCCGTCGAACTGCGGTTGAGGTTCTGGACATGATCAGCCTGGGATGGAGGCCGATCGTGCTGGTCGGCGCGCTGCCGCTGGCCGGGGCGCTGGTGCTGCAGACGCTCAAGGCCATTCGTTCGCTGCACCTCGGTCGCAGCATCGTCTCGGCCGCCTCGGCGTTCGCTCAGCAACCGGAGCAGCCGGCGCTGCGCGTGCTGCTCATGGGCGACAGCACCGGCCTGGGCGTCGGCGCACAGGCCGAGCACTCGCTCGCCGCCCTGCTGGCGGCGGACCGCCCCGACGCCGAGGTGCTGAACGTCAGCCGCAGTGGCGCTCGCCTGGTCGACATCGCGGAGCAGTTGAAGCACCTGCCGCGCTCCGGCGCAAGCTGGGACCTGCTGTTGCTGCATGCCGGTGGCAACGACATCTTTCGCGGCACCTCGCCGGCTCGCATGCAACAAGCAGCCGATGCGCTGCTGGCGCAGCTGGTGCCGCTGGCGCGCCATGTCGTCTGGCTCGGGCCTCCCGACGTCGGCCTGCTGCCTGCGTTCGTGCCGCCCTTCTCGTGGTTGCTGTCGCGGCGCAGCATGCAGGCGTGTGCATTGTTCAAACGCTGCGCCGACCGCTCCGGAGTGCGCTTCGTCGACTTCTGCGAACCCCGTGAGAAAGCCTTCTTCTCGACCGACCCTTCGCGCTTCATCGCGGCAGACCTCGTGCACCCCACCGCGGAAACTTACCGCCACTGCTACGGCCTGCTGAAGCAGAGCCTGTCGGACCTCGATTGGTCACAAGCCGAGGCCGTCACCTCACACGTTTCAATGCACGTTCACACAGCCCCAGACATGGCAGCGCGCCAGTCTCCCCACGTCACGCAAAGTTGACTGCTACCTCAGCTGCTCGAGCTTCCCTACGCCCTCGACAACTCGGCCGCCTGGGCGGCCAGCATGTCGGCAAATGCATCCGCGGGGAGCGGGTGGCTGTACAGAAAGCCCTGCAAGCAGTCGCAGCCCTGGGCCGCGAGGAAGTCGCGCTGCGCCTCGGTCTCCACCCCTTCGGCGACGACCGTGAGGCCGAGCCGATGGGCCATCGAGATGATGGCCGAGGCAATGGCGGCATCGTCTTCACTCTCGGGCAAGTCCTTGACGAAGGCCCGATCGATCTTGAGCTTGCCGATCGGCAAGCGCTTCAGGTACGCGAGCGATGACAAGCCGGTGCCGAAGTCGTCGACCGCCACTTGCACCCCCAGCTCGCGCAGCGCGCGCAGCTGCTCGACGTTGCTGTCGATGTCTTCGACCATCGAGTGCTCGGTGATCTCGATCTCCAGGCAGCGCGGGTCCAGGCCGCTGCTGGACAACGCAGCGTGCACCTGGGCCTGCAGCCCGCGCAGGATCTGGCGCGCCGAGACATTGACCGCCACGAACAAATCTTCGTGGCCTTGATCGGTCCAGGCCTTCATCTGCAGGCATGCGGCATGCAGCACCCACTGGCCGATGTCGACGATGAGGCCACTGGCTTCGGCCAGCGGGATGAACTCGACCGGTGACACCATGCCCAGCTCCGGGTGGGCCCAGCGCAGCAAGGCTTCGGCACCGCAAAGGCGCTGGCTGCGCAGATCCATGATGGGCTGGTAGACCAGGTGCAGCTCCTGGCGCGCCACCGCCTCGCGCAAGTCGATCTCGAGACGCATGCGGCGTGCCGCGCCGCGGTGCATGTCTGCATTGAACAAGGCGAACATGTCCTTGCCCTGCCGCTTGGCTTCGTACATCGCCGTGTCCGCCGCACGAACCAATGTCTCGGCGCTCGCGGCGTCGCGAGGGAACTGCGCAATGCCCACGCTGCCGCGCGCGCGCAGCTCGTGGGTGCCGACCTGCAAGACCCCCTTGAATGCCAGCATCGCCGCCTGCCCGAGCTGCCGCAGGTGCACATCGCCCGCGACCCGCGGTGCCAGGATCACGAACTCGTCGCCACCGAAGCGGAACGCCATGTCGTTGGGCCGCATGAATGCGGTGAGGCGCCCGGCCAGCGCACGCAGCAGTTCGTCGCCCACGGCGTGCCCGAGCGTGTCGTTGACCACCTTGAAGTCATCCAGGTCGATCAGCAACAGCGCGAAGCCGTCACTGCTTCGCCCCACGGTGTCGATGAGCCGCTGGATCCGCTCGTTGGCGGCATGACGGTTGGGCAGCCCGGTCACCGGGTCGTAGTAGGCGAGGTAGTCGAGCCGGCCTTCGGTGGTCTTGATCTCGCGGCGGATTCGGCCCACCAGCGCGAAGCCCAGGCCGAGCGCGAGCCCGCTCGCCACCAGCGTGATGCCGATGTAGGTCAGCATGCGTCGGTAGAACTGGTCGAGGGTCACCACCAGCCGCAACGATCCAACCACCCGGTCGGCTTCTCGCACGGCCTGGCTCAGGTGCAGGCGGCCGTCGGCAAAGCGATGGCCCTCCACGGGCAATGCGAGCGGGTTGCCGAGAGGGTTCTGCACAGCACCCGCTCGCGTGTATTGCGCCACCAGCCCGCCGGTGGCGTCGCGCAGTTCGGCGTGCTCGACCGATGGCGAAACCTGCATGGCGGCCAGGATCTGCGTGGCCGCGGCGGTGTCTCGAAAGACGATGGCGGCCGAGCTGCTCTCGGCCGTGATGCGAGCCTGGATGGTGAGGTCGTCCACCAGCGTCGCCCGCAGCGAGACATAGACGAAGGCGTCGAGGATCAGGCCGCTCACCAGCAGGGCGGCACCGGCACCGAGCGCGACCGCACGGGTCACGCGCCCGCCCAGCCCAGGGCCTGACGACACGCGAAACCGATCGCGGCGGCGTTCCGGTGTCATTGCTTCACCACCTTGGCCAGGCGAACGAGCTTGGAGCTCAGCTGCAGACGCGCTTCACGTGCCGCATGCAGGTTGATGTCGAACCCCAGGCGGTTGCCCACGGCGCGCAGGATCACCGAGGCCGCGGGCGAAGGCAGCGCCGCGTCATCGCTGATGACGAGCAGGCTGCCCAAGGTGCCCGGCTGAGCTGAGGTGGCGGCATGCAGCCCGTCGCGGGCCTCGATGTACAGCGCGTGGCACGGCGGTGTGATGGCGCCCGGCTGAATGTCGCGAACCAGCAGCCGGCCGTTGTGAACCGGCCGCCCTTCCAGGGCCTTCAGCGCGGGTGCCAGCGCGGACCTCGAGCCCGCGCACAGCACCCACGGGTCTCCCGCCGATGGAGATGCATCGGCCGGCCAGTCGACGAAGGTCATGATGTTGAGGATGATGGCCGCCTTCAGCTCGTCCTCATCGACCGCCCGGGCCGGCTTGGGGCAAGCCAGCACCGCCAGCATCAGCAGTGCGGGCCAGCGGCAGGCGGACAGGTGGTTGCGCACGGAACAGCGGTCAGAGCTTGAGATTGACGCGGAACTGCCAGGTGCGTCCGTCCTGCGGAGAGATCGGCTGGAGCACCGAATCGCTGCCGGGGTCGACGGGCCGCCGATCGAATGCGTCGTACAGGCCGAGCGAGAACTCGGCGTGCAACAACGGGCAAAGACGGGTCAGCGTGAGGTTCGTCACCCCATAGCCCGGCACCTCCCCGCGCCGGCTGACGAACACTGTCTGGTTGCCCAGCGTGAGCTCGTGGCCGAGCGGAAGAATCAGTGCCGTCTTGCCGAGTTGCTCGGCGTTGCGATCACTCATCCCTTGGCTGGACAGGTCGCGCGCGTGCTGCACGCTGTAGCTCGCGCGCAGGTGGGCGCCTTGGGTCCACACGCGCTCGATCTCAAGCTCGAGCCCACGCGTTCGCATCGACCCGACGTTGTTGAACACGAGCTTGTTGTCGACCGGGTCCAGGCCCTGCACCAGCAAGCCGCTGGCCTCGTTGACATATGCGGACGCGGTGAAGCGCGTTGCCGGCGACGGCCGCAGCTCGAGCACGAGTTCGTTGCCGCGCACGCGCTCATTCCTCAACGCCGGGTTGCCTTTGTAGCCCACCGTGCCATCCACCGCGTAATAGGTTTCGAATGCGTTCGGCGGGCGGAATCCCGTCCCGTGAATGAACTTGAGCACCACCTTGTCCGTGGGTCGCGCAACCAATGCCAGCCGCGGGCTGAACTGGGTGGCACTCGAATCACCGGTGATGCGGTCCCAGCGCAGGCCCGTCGTCACCGCGAAGTAGGGCGACCATTCCCACTGGTCCTCGCCAAACAGCGACTGGCGGGTGCTGCTGCGGTGGTCATCGAGGTAAGTGGCCGCCGGCGACACATCGACGTTGCTCTGATCGCGATGCGGTGACGACTGCAGTTCCACACCGGCAACCAGTTTGTGCGCCTCGAACTGCTGCGAGAACAAATGGCTCTCGACGCCCCACCACTGCGACTCCACGCCGTCTCGGTTGACCGTCACCGGCGGGTAGTCCACGACAAAGTCGCCTCGAAATACATAGCGGCCGGCGAACAGCCGCAGCTTCCACAGGTTGGCCACGTCGATCGGGTGCGACAAGGTGGCATCGGCCAAGGTCTGCATGTCGCGGTACTGGCTGCCGACGTCGCCGAACACGGTGCCCGGCGAGGCCGTCAGGCCCTTGAGGCGGTCGCCGTGGAGCATGGTGGCGACCCACTCGTCCCACTCGTACTTGAGGTAGAACTGGTCGCCCCGATCGTGGTCGGTGCGGTGACTGACGTCGCCGCCATCGGCGGCCACCAAGCCGGGATAGCGCACGTCGGTTCCAGACAAGCGCTGCGTGGCGCCCGAGATGAGCAGACGGCCCCCGCCATCGAACGAACGGGTGGTGGTGGCCTGGAGTTTTCTCAACCCGCCCTGCCCCACGGTGACCGCGGCCTGGTTGGTTGCCTCCGTGCCCGGGCGTCGCGTCACGACGTTGACTGTGCCGAACAGGGCATTGCCGCCGTGCACGGCCGAACCCTGGCCGGGAATGAACTCGACGCGCTCGACAAGGGCCAGGTCGAGCGGAAAGTCGGTGCTGAGGAAGGCCTGGTCGAACACGGTGTCGTTCACGCGGTTGCCGTCGATCAGCAACAGGATCCGTGTGTTGTAGTCGCCGGCCGCAGCAAACCCGCGCACGCCCAGATAGGCATAAGTGCGGTCGGATGAGACCAGCAGGCCACGCACGGACTGCAACACGTCGGCCAACGTGCGGTAGCCCAAGGCCCGGATCTCTTCGGCCCCGATCACCGTCGCCGACGACGGCGACTCGCTGACGCGCAGCGCAAACTTCGAAGCGCCCGACACCTCCAGGTCCAGCAACGCATCGAGCGGAGACGAAGCGAGGTCGTCACCGGCGTGTGCCGCCATGGGGTGGCCGGCACCCACCAAGGCCGCCAGGATCAGAGCACGGCAGAGGGGGCGCACCAACCATCGCCTCGCCGGAACCATCGGCCGGTGCTTTGCAAATTTCGTCACCAGCTTTCTCCAGAACAGCCCGCCCCACAGCCCGTGCGCACGCGGCACAAGTTAAGTGGGTGTTCTCGTCATATCGACCGGCGACATGGCTTCTTGATTGCAAGCACGGCAGCGCAAGTGGTTGATCTGAGAACTGCGACCGGAGTCGACGGGTTGCATGGCAACAGATCGCATCGGGCTGCGCGGCGGAAGCCCTCGCGACGAAAGCGCAAAGTCTGTTGAGCAATGCACACCAGCGCTGCCGATCTGGGGATTACCCGATGCCCGAGCAGCATGTAAGGTCTGACAGTGGCAGTGCGGGCGCCGCACTGCTCGAATGCGCCATGCAGTCTGCCCACCGACGGCTTGGAGAACCCCGTTGATCAGATCACCCTGGTTGGTTGCAATGTCGATGTGGCTGGTGTTGCCGGCTGCACACGCCGCGGTGTCGAGCACCAAAGAGATCGCCGACCTGTCGCTTGAAGAACTCGCCGGCATCGAGGTGACCTCGGTGTCGCGCCGCGCCGAGCCGCTGAGCGCGGCGCCGGCCTCGATCTACGTCATCACCGCCGATGCCATTCACCGTGCCGGCGTGAGTTCGCTGCCGGAAGCGCTGCGCCTCGCTCCCAATCTGCAGGTGGCGCGCATCGACGCCAGCCAGTACGCGATCAGCGCCCGTGGCTTCAACAACGCCATCGGCAACAAGCTCCTGGTGCTGATCGATGGGCGCACGGTCTACACGCCCTTCTTCTCGGGCGTGCTGTGGGACCAGCAGGACGTTATGCTGGCCGACGTGGAGCGCATCGAAGTCATCAGCGGACCCGGCGCCACGCTGTGGGGCGCCAACGCGGTGAACGGCGTCATCAACATCATCACGCGCTCCAGCGCCGAGACCCAGGGGCTGCTGGCCGTCGCGGGCGGCGGCAACCGCGAGCGCGGCCTGGCACTGCGCTACGGCACGGCCCTGGGAGACAGTGGCCATGCGCGCTTCTACGCGAAGACCACGAATGCTCGCCATACCGACACCGTCACCGACACCGCGGTGGCCGACGGCACCGAGCGCAACCAGCTCGGCTTTCGGGCCGACTGGAACAACGACGCAGACGCCTACACGCTGCAAGGCGACGCCTACCGCACGCGTGCCGAATACCGCGGCAGGTTCGGCCCCTTCGAACTGACGCCGATTGCCACGTCCGGCACCAACGTGCTCGGCCGCTGGACGCGGCGATTGGGCAGCGACTCTGACCTGCGCGTTCAGGTCTACTTCGACCACAGCGAACGCGACGACGCGCTGCTGTACCGCCCGCGCACGGACATCGGCGACGCGGAGTTCCAGCACAGCCTGGCGCTCGGTGACCACCGGCTGGTGTGGGGCGGCGGCTATCGGCGTGCGCAAGACCACATCGACCCGGGCGTGTTCTTCGGTTTCGTTCCTCCGAGCCGCACGCTGACCTGGACCAATCTGTTCGTGCAAGACGGCGTGAAGCTGCAACCCAGCCTCGAGCTCACGCTCGGCCTCAAGTTCGAGCGCAACGATTACACCGGTACCGAGACCTTGCCCAACCTGCGGTTGGCCTGGCAGCCCGCTGCCGGTGAGCTGGTGTGGGGCGCCGTGTCGCGCGCAGTGCGGGCACCCGCACAGCTGGACCGCGAGCTCCGGCTGCCGCCAAGGCCGCCCTACATCATTGCCGGCGGGCCGGACTTCGTGTCCGAAGTCGCCAATGTGCTCGAGCTGGGTTACCGGGCACAGCCGACACCCAACTGGAGCTATTCCGCCACCGCGTTCTTGCACGACTGGCAGCGTCTGCGCAGCGGCCAGCCGCCCCCGAATGCCCAGGTGCAGAACATGATCGCCGGCAAGACCTACGGCGTGGAAGCCTGGGCGGCCTGGCAGGTTCTCCCCACCTGGCGGCTCAGCGGCGGCCTGAACACCTTGAAGAAGGACCTGCATCTCCAACCCGGCAGCACCGACCCGGACGGGCCCATCAAGCTGGGCGACGACCCGGATTACCAATGGTCGCTGCGCTCGGCCTTCAACCCAGCCGAAGGGCATGAGTTCGACGTGGCCTTGCGCCGCGTCGCCGGCTTGCCGGAGGGCCAGGTGCCGGCCTACACCGCTGTGGATGCGCGCTACGGGTGGCACGTCACCCGAGACCTGGAACTCTCTCTCGTCGGCCAGAACCTCTTCGGTACGGAGCACTCCGAGTTCGGTAAGGCGCCCCGCAGCGAGTTTCCTGCCAGCATTGCGCTGTGGTTGAGGTTGTCGCTGTGAATCGTCGCAACGCAGTCAGCACCTTCTGGCGCGCCGCGTGCATTTTCATCTTCTGCCCGGCGGCCATGTGCAGCGCGCAGACCGAACGCGTGGCTCAGGAGGACCAGGTCAAGGCCGCCTACCTTTACAAGTTTCTCGGTTTCGTCGATTGGCCTGCGAACGCGTTCGAAGGGGCTCAAAGCCCGTTCGTGATCGGGGTCAGCGGCGCCGACTCGCTGGCCGATGAACTGATGCCGATGGTGGCCAACCGGTCGACCAACGGGCGCTCCATCGTGACCCGCAAGCTCTCCGCGGGCACCCCCCTCGCCGGCCTGAACGTGCTGTTCATCGGTCGACAGGCCGCGCCACGCAGCGCCGCCCTCATCGCAGCAGCCAAGGAGCTGCCCATCCTGATCGTCACCGATTCGGATGAAGCCTTCGCGGGCGGCGGCGCGATCAACTTCGTGCTGGTCGACAACAAGGTGCGGTTCGACGTCAGCTTGCGTGCCAATGAAGGCAACGGGCTGAAGATCAGCTCTCGGCTGCTCGGCGTGGCGCGCCGCATCCAGGGTGCCACGCCATGACGTCGCGACGCAACGCCGGCTCGCTGCAGGCCAAGCTGCTCGGCGTGGTGCTGGTGACCACGCTGGTGGCCCTCATCGTGGCGCTCGGCGCGATGATTGCCTACGACCTGCGCGCCTACCACCAGGCCTGGGTCAACGACATGGCCGCGCAGGCACAGCTGCTGGGCCAGACCACTGCCACGGCACTGGCTTTCGATGACAGCAAGGTCGCCACCAACAACCTTGCCGTGCTCCGGTCCCGGCCGCAGGTTCGCGCCGCCGCCTTGTACGACGCCCGGGGCAAACTCTTCGCGACCTATAGCGACAGTGACAGCCACGCCGCGTTTCCCCCAACACCCGAAGCCGAAGGCGTGCGCATCCAGCAGCGGGAGCTGGTGGTATTCACCCGCGTGTTCGAAGGCGGTGACGCCGTGGGCACCGTCTATCTGCGTGCCGACTACGAGCTGTACGACCGCATCGGCAGCTATGCCGTCATCGCGGCGGCGGTTCTGGCGGTCGCGATGGGCGTGGCCTGGCTGACATCGATGCGGCTCCAGCGGCGCGTCACGGGGCCGATCTTGTCCATTTCCAACGTCGCGCGAGAAGTGGTGCAGCAACGCGACTACTCGCGCCGCGCAGAGAAGATGAGCGACGACGAGGTCGGTGCGCTGGTCGAGTCCTTCAACGACATGATGGCCGAGACGGAGCGCCGCGCGCTCGAGAACGAAGCCGCGCTGGCCGAGGTGGCCCGCGAGGTCAGTGAGCGGCGCGTTGCACAGCAGGAGGTCATGCGCCTGAACGAGCAGCTGGAATTGCGCGTGCACGACCGCACCGCTCAACTCGAAGCCTCCAATCGGGAGCTGGCCCAGGCCACCGAGACGGCCGAGAAGGCCAACCGCGCGAAGTCGGAGTTTCTCTCCAGCATGAGCCATGAGTTGCGCACGCCGCTGAACGCCATTCTGGGCTTCGGGCAGCTTCTCTCCGTCGACGGCGTCTCGCTGCCGCCAACCAAGCGGGCCGAGTTCACGCAGCACATCCTCAAGGCCGGCACCCACCTGCTGAACCTGATCAACGAGATTCTCGACCTGGCCAAGATCGAGTCGGCCAACCTGATGCTCTCGCTCGAGCCGGTGGTGGTGGCCGACGTGTTGGAAGAGTGCCGCAGCATGCTCGAGCCCGCAGCGCGCCAGCGTGGCCTGCACATGCTGTTCCCACCGGCGCATGGGACGAGCGTGATCGCCGACCGCACGCGGCTCAAGCAGGTGCTGCTGAATCTGCTCTCGAACGCCATCAAGTACAACCGCGAGAACGGGGTCGTGATCGTCGAATGCGCGCCCGCGTCCCACGATGGCGTGCGCGTGTCGGTGAGAGACACCGGTGCTGGCTTGCGCCCCGACCAGGTGGCGGCCTTGTTCCAACCGTTCAATCGCCTGGGACAGGAGACCGGCACGGTGGAAGGCTCGGGCATCGGCCTGGTGGTGACGAAGCGCCTGGTGGAGCTGATGGGCGGCCAGATCGGCGTCAACAGCGCCGTCGGCAATGGATGTGAGTTCTGGATCGAGCTGAAGCAGGCGAATGCACCTGCAGCGTCCGCTGCAAACGACGCGGAACGCATCGCGCCGGTACCCCCCACCTCATCCGCGCTGAAGAAGGCGCCGCTGCTGCTGTACGTGGAAGACAACCCAGCGAATCTGCGCCTGGTGGAGGAGATCATCGCCTTTCGTGGCGACCTGCGCATGCTCTCGGCGCCCGACGCTCAGCTGGGCATCGAGCTGGCGCGCGCGCACCGGCCCGAGGTCGTCCTCATGGACATCAACCTGCCCGGGCTGAGCGGCACCGACGCGCGGGCCATCTTGAGCGCCGACCCGATCACCGAACACATCCCGGTGATTGCCGTGACCGCCAATGCCATGCCCCGTGACCGGGCCCAGAGCATGGCCGCCGGATTCTTTCAGCACGTGACCAAGCCGATCAACGTGACCTTGCTCAATGCAGCGATCGACGAAGCCATGGCCCAGCGAGACGGTAGCTCGCGGCGTTGATGGGTCGATCCGCCGTGGTTCGCAGCGGGTCGACCCGCAGGGCGCCTGTCAGCGGCTGTTCATTCGATCGAACAAGGCTTCGCCGAGCTTTCGCGTATTCGCCGCCATGCCCACCATGATCTCGACCTGGTCGCTTTCCAGCTGGGCAAGCGCTTCGGTCGCAAAGTCCTCTGGCGACATCATCTGCTGGCGGGCCGTTCCTTCGCTGCGGGTGCCGCTTCCCAACCCGGTGTCGACGATCGGGGGCGCCAGCTCCACCACCCTCACGCCGGTCGCCCTCAACTGATGACGCAAGCTCAGCGTGAAGGAATGGATGGCGGCCTTGGTGGCGCAATAGACCGGCACGTCGGCCATCGGCGAGAACGCGAGTCCTGAACTCACGTTGACGATCACGGCCTGCGGCTGTTGCCTCAACAAGGGCAGCACTTCACCGATCAGATGAATGGGCGCGGTGAAGTTGATCGCCACCTCCTGATCCAGGTCTTGCAGCGCCGTGGCATCGGTGAAGCTGCGGCGGTATTGAACGCCGGCGTTGTTGATGACGACGTTCAGGCCGGGATGAGCAGTCTTGAGCCAAGTAACCAGGGCGCGGCGACTTTCGGGGTCTGCGACGTCGCAGACCCGCGTGAGCAGCGCCGGTGCCTGTGCTTTCGCTTTCTCCAGAGACTCTTCGCTTCGTCCGCAGATGATGACGCGATTGCCTCTGTCCGACAGTTGCCGCGCCAGCGCGAAACCAATGCCGCTCGCTCCGCCGGTGATGAGGACGGTGTTGCCTGTCAAATTCATGGTCGAACAACCTTTCAGGTTGGGGTGGGTGTGTGATCGCGCGCCGTCAGTTGGGCTCAAGTCGCAGCCCTTCCACGATGAAGACGCGGGACTTGGCGGACTGATGGCGGATCGGCCGGATGGCGCGGTACGCAGGGGAGTCATACCAGGCCTGCGCCTGCTCGAAGCTCGGGAAGGCGATCATCACGATGCGCTTGGTCGCCTCGCCTTCAAGGGCCTTGGCTTGTCCACCACGCACCACGTAGCGGCCGCCGAAGGGCGCGAAGGTCGATTCGACGGCGGCACTGTAGGGGCGGATGCCTTCAGGGTCCGTGACTTCGAACTCCGACACGTAGAAGGCAGGCGGCTTGGTGGATGAAGCCTGGGCGTGGGCCGACTGGAGCGGGAACATCGCAGCCAAGGCGAAGGCGCCAACGGCTGTCATACGAGTGCTTCTTTTCATGTTTTCGCGAGTCGCTGGTTTGACGTCAACGCAGCCTCAGGCCGAGAAACACCGGCCGCGCCTCGGACAACTTTCGGCCCCGGATCATGGGCTTGGTGATCTGCACGTACTTCTTGAAGTGCGGCGATTCCAGATGCTGGCGATATGCCGCGTCATCGGCATAGATCTCGAGGAATCGCAGGCGGCTCCGTTGGTCTGCCAACGCCACCGCGTAGATCGTTAGCACACCGGGCTCCGAGCGGATGGATTCGTCGATCTCCTCCGAGACGGCAGCCTCGTAAGCAGGCAACTGAGCCGGATCGATCTCGAGCTCTGCAATGCGCACCAGGGGTGATGCGGTCAAGCGGGTCTTGGCACCGAGCTTGATGGCCACGGTGTCGTGAAGCCGGCGGCTTGTCACCATCGTTTCGGTCGTGGTGCGAAAGTCCTGAAAGTGAGTCTGTCGCACGTGAGCCTGATAGGCATCGGCATCGTCGTACATCTCGAACACATGGACCCGCCCGGGGTTGTCGGCTTCAGAGACTGCGTGGTAGGCCGCGACGCCCGGCTCGGTGCGAAGGACCGCATCCTTGAGCGCACTGGCTGCCACCTTGAAGCTGTCCAGCTTCGCTGGGTCGATGTCCAGCTCGGCCCAGCGGATGAGCGAATGCGTGGGGGTCTGCGCGAGAACAGGCGAGGCGGTGCGCAGCCCCAGCGCGGCGGCCCCCATGCCGGCCAGGAACTCTCGGGTGGTCATCATCATTCACTCCTGCATCGATTCTGGTCTGCAGGAACCACAGTACGAAGGCGAATGCTGCTGAATGCTTGCCTGATCCTCCCGAACGCAGGCGAGCAGTACGTGACGCCTGGAACTTCAGGTCTGAACCAGCCCTGCCCGCGCGAACGGCAGCCGCCGCACCCGCGGCCCGCCCAGCCGCGCCACCGCGTTCGCCACTGCCGGCGCCAGCGGCGGAAGGCCGGGCTCTCCGACACCGGTCGGCGCCGCCTTGCTGGTGACGATGTAGACCTCGATCTTCGGCATCTCGTGGATGCGCAAGGCGCGGTAGCTGTCGAAGTTGCGGTTCACTGCGCGGCCGGCCTTGATCTCGACCTCGCTGTAGTACAGCGCCGAAAGGCCGTAGCCGATGCCGCCTTCTATCTGCGCCCGGATCACGTCGGGGTTGACGGCGATGCCGCAGTCGACGGCGCAGACCACACGCTCGACCTTGACCTTGCCGTTCTTCATCGACACGTCGGCCACCTGAGCGACGAACGTTTCGAACGAATGGTGCATCGCGATGCCCTGGGCGATGCCTGCCTTCGCCGGCCGGCCCCAGCCCGCCTTCTGCGCAGCCAGCTTCAGCACGCCGGCGGCGCGTTCGCTGTTCTTCAGCAAGCCGAGCCTGAACGCGAGCGGGTCCCGGCCGGCAGCCGCGGCCAGCTCGTCCATCAGCGTCTCCATCACGTAAGCCGTGTGCGTGTTGCCGACCGAGCGCCACCACAGCGGCTTGACCGGCAGGCTCGGCGAGTGCAGTTCGCCGACCATCATCGGCAACTCGTACGGCGACTCGAACACGCCTTCGATGGAGTTGGGGTCGATGCCCTCCTTCATCATCGACTCCATCGGCGTGCCGGCGATGATCGATTGGCCGACGATGGTGTGCTTCCACTCCGAGATGCCGCCTTTGGCATCCAGCCCCACCTTGACCGCATGAACCATCATCGGCCGGTAGAAGCCGGCCCCGGTGTCGTCCTCGCGCGAGAACTGCACCCGCACCGGCACAGGCCGGCCGATCGCCTTGGCGACATTGACCGCAGCAACGGTGAAGTCGGCCGAGCCGTTGGCGCGCCGGCCGAAGCTGCCGCCCGAGTACACACTGTGCAGCGTGACCTTCTCCATCGGCAGGCCCGCCACCTTGGCGGCCAACATCTGGTCCAGGGTCGGGAATTGGTGGCCGCCCCAGGTTTCGAGCATTCCGTCGTGCAGCCACGCGACGCAGTTCATCGGCTCCATCGTCGCGTGAGCGAGGAACGGGAACTCGTAGACCGCCTCGATCGTCTTCACCGTCGGCGCGGGCGCCGGCGCGCCAACGGCCGGCTTGGCGAAAGGCGCGCCCGGCTGCTTCGCCTGCTCGCGGTACGCGGCGAGCGTCTTCTCGCTGTCAAACTGGCCGCTCGTGGCTTCGTCCCACTGCAGCTTCAGCGCCTTGCGGCCCTGAAGCGCGGCCCAGGTGCCCGTGGCAACGACGGCCACGCCCTCAGGCACCTGCACGACGTCGGTCACTCCCTTCACCTGCTTCGCTGCCGCAGCATCGAACGACACCAGCGTGGCACCGAAGCTCGGCGGGAAGGCGATCACCGCGCTCAACAGGCCGGGCAGCTTGACGTCGATGGTATAGACGGCGCTGCCATTGCACTTCGACGGCGAGTCGACGCGCGGCGTCGAGCCGTTCTTGCCGATGACGGTGAAATCCTTGTCGGCCTTGAGGATCGGCTTGTCCGGCACGGTCTGCCGGCTGGCCGCTTCGGCCATCTCGCCGAAGTTGGCGCGCTTGCCGGAGGTGTGGCTGAGCACGCCCTTGGAGACCTTCACCTCCGTGGCCGGCACCTTCCACGCATCGGCCGCGGCGGCCACCAGCATCGCGCGCGCGGCCGCACCGGCGCTGCGGTACTGCAAGTACGAGTTGGCGATGGCCGTCGAGCCGCCGGTCCCCTGCATGGGCCCGAACTTCAGGTTGTTGTAGCGCGTGGCGTCGGCTGGTGCCGCTTCGCTGCGCATCTGCGCCCAGTCGGCGTCGAGCTCCTCGGCCACGAGCGAGGTGAGGCCGGTCATGTTGCCCTGACCCATCTCGTGGTGCTTGCAGACGACAGTGACGAGGTTGTCGGTGCCGATGCGCACGAACGGGTTGGGTGCCAGCGGCCCGGTGGCAGCACCTTCAGCGGCCAGCCCGGCGGCGAAGGCTTCACCAGCCGCCAGGCCGCCGAAGCCCAGAACCAGGCCGGAACCGGCGAGCGCCTGCAGCACGAATCGACGGCTTACCGCCGGCGGCTGCTCGACAGCAGACAGCCCCAGTTCGCGAGCCAGACGGTCGCGCGCCTCGGGGTCGAGGGCATTTTTCATCAGAGCGTGCATGGCGGCCTCAGGCGAGTTGCTTGGCCGCGGCGTGGATGGCGGCGCGGATGCGGTGGTAGGTCGCGCAGCGGCAGATGTTGCCGGCCATCGCATGGTCGATGTCGTCGTCGCTCGGCTTGGGCTTTTTCTCCAGCAGCGCCGTGGCCGACATGATCTGGCCCGATTGGCAGTAGCCGCACTGCACCACGTCGAGTTCGACCCAGGCCTTCTGCACCGCTCGCGCGGCCCGCGAGGAGACGCCTTCGATCGTCACCACCTTGCGCCCTGCAACAGCGGAGACCGGCGCCGAACAGGAGCGAAGCGTCTCGCCGTCGACATGCACCGTGCACGCACCGCACTGGGCGATGCCGCAGCCGTACTTGGTCCCGGTGAGGCCGAGGTCTTCGCGGATGACCCACAGCAGCGGGGTGGCCGGGTCGACATCGACCTCGCGGGTCTGGCCGTTGACGTTGAGCGTGACAGGCATGCGGTGCTCCAAGAGGGTGGGTCTGATGGGGTGCCGGGGCTTAGAGCGGGCAGGCAGCGCCGCTCTCTATCCAGGCGGCGATCAGGGCGCCGAACTGCGCCTGCGTGCCAGGCGCAGGTTCGCGCGTTCCACCCGGTTGCCAGGCCCAGCCGACCAGCGAGTCGCTGGCCATGTGTTCATGCAACTGCACCATCGACTTGCCGCCGTTCCTGCGCGGGTCCTTGATCTGGCTGCAGATCTGGGCCAGCGAGCGTTGCTGCCACGCCATGCTCTTGGGCGCCACGTGCCACAGCGGATGGCCAGGCAACCCAGAGGGCTCGAAGTTGGCGCTCTGGTGGCAGGTGGTACATCGCATGCCGATGGCGCCCTTGTCGTCGGCGCCGCGCACCACGAGCGGGCTGTGCGGGTGCATGTCAGCACCTTGCGTCGGGCGCTCGCTGGCGGGGTGGCAGTTGAGGCAGCGCGGGCTCTGGATCACCTTGCCAGCCTCGACGAACAAGGCACGCGAACGCTCGGTCTTGTCGGCGATCGCGGAGAAGCTGTCCGGTGTCCGAAGGTCGGCCGCAAATGCAGCGCACGAGCCGCAGGCGACAGCCGCAAGCAGCATGGCCCGGAAGAGGCGGGAGCGGATCGTTGGGTTCATCGATTTCCTTCTGCGGCGTCACGGCAATGCGCATGGGCGCTTTGCTGCGTTCTGCATCGATTCTGGTCGCGGGACCGGCGTTGCGGTAGACGAATACTCCTGAATGCTTGCCTGATCCTGCTGCAGGCAACTGGATCGGCCAGGATCGCGCTGCCGGTCCCTATGATTCGACGATGCATACCGAATTCGAACGCGTGCGGACTCACATTGCGTCGCGGATCGCCGAGTGGACGGCTGACCAAGAGCTGTGCGAAACCGCGATCCCCGGCCTGAGCCTGTATCGGCACGCGGAGGTCGGCGGACCTGTGAGCTGCATGGTGGGGTCGGCCATCGCGCTGCCGGTTCAGGGTGCCAAGCGCGCTCAGTTCGGATCCGAGTCCTACGCCTACGACAGTCAACGCTTCCTGATCACCCTGCTCGACCTGCCGGTGGTCTTGCAGGTGGCAGAGGCCTCGCCTGATTCACCGTATCTGAGTGTCGTGCTGAAGCTCGATGCGCGAGTGATCGGCGAGTTGATGCTGGAGAGCAAGTTGCAGCCTCCCGATCGGCAGCCAGTCAGCGACCGCGGCATGGTGCTCGGGGAGACGACCTTGGCCCTTCTCGAGGCTTTCGACAGACTCGTCGGACTGCTTGACGAGCCCGACATGATTCCGGTGCTGGCTCCGCTGTTGCAGCGCGAGATCTTCTACAGGGTTCTGCGTAGCGACGGCGGCAGGCACCTGTGGCAGATGGCTTCCATCGGCAGTCAAAACCAGCGCATCGGCCGCGCGATCGAGTGGCTGAAGTCCAACTTTCACGAGCCGCTTCGTATCGAGGAACTCGCCAGCCGCGTGGAGATGAGTCCATCCAGGTTTCATCATCACTTTCGGCAATTCACATCGATGAGTCCGCTTCAGTTCCAGAAATGGCTGCGGCTGACGGAGGCCCGACGCTTGATGGTCACCAGGGGCCTGGACGCTGCGACCGCCGCCTATCAAGTGGGGTATGGGAATCCTTCCCAGTTCACTCGCGAGTACGCACGCCAGTTCGGGACGCCACCACGTCGCGATGTCGAGAGCCTGATGCGTCAGGCCACAGCCTGATTGCAGTCCACCCAGCTTCGGCTACGGCTCCACCACCTCGGGCAGTTCTGCGACCAAGGCGTCGATCGCCAGCCGCAGGCGCAGCGGCATGTGCTGGGTGGCGGGCCAGAGCGCATGGCACTCGACGAAGGCGCTCGGATGCTTGCCGAGCAGCGGGATCAGTGCGCCCGCCTGCAACCGGTCTTTGATGAGCCAATGCGGCAACCAGGCGAGCCCCATGCCGGCCGTTGCAGCGTCTGCCACAACCTCGAGATCGTCGAACCGAAGCCGCGAGCTCAATGTGACTTCGACCAGCTTGCCTTCTGCATTCGGCACAAGCCAAGGCTGCACGTAGTCCGCGCGCCAGTACAGCAAGGCATCGTGCGCCGCGAGCGATGCGATGTCTTCGGGGTGGCCGCGCGCCTCCAGATAAGCCGGCGAGGCACACAGCACCTTCTTCTGGCTGGTCAGGCGGCGCGCGCGCAATTGCCCGGTGGCCGACCCCATGGCGCCGTTGCGAATGGCCAGGTCGATGCGCTCCGCAATGATGTCCACGGGACGGTCGCTGAAACACAGCTCGAGTTCGAGCTTCGGATGCTCTCGCGCGAACGCAAGAAGGATCGGCGCAACGCAATAGCGACCGAAAAGTACCGGCATCGAGACCCGCAGCCGGCCGTTGACCTCGCTCCGTCCGGATTCGAGCAAGGCCTCGGCCGAGCGCAACTCCTCGATGGCACGGGTGCAGCGCTCGTAGTAGAGGTGACCGTCTTCGGTCAGGCTCTGCACGCGCGTGGTTCGGTGGAACAGCCGCACCCCCAGGCGTGCCTCGATCCGGGCAATGGTTTTTGCGACCGCTGATCGCGACAACGCCAGCCGCTCGGCAGCCCGCGCGAAGCCGCCGGCTTCCACTGTCGCGACGAACACCGCCACACCATCCAGTCGATCTTGCATGCGGGTCATTGTCGCGTTTTAAGCGACAGAGTTGGGAAAAACGTTCACCACTGGCGACCTGCAGTCAACCGTAGCATCGCGCTTTTCAATGTCGACCTGCAGAAACCGCAGGAGAAGCCGCGTTGATCCATCGTCTTCGGTGCGCCCACCCACAACGGCTGAGCGCGTGGCCGAGACCGTGCGCCGACTTCAACCCGCTTGATCTTCCTTCCAACCAAGAGACTCACCATGAAACTGCTTTGCCTCGACATTCCCCAACCCGGCGCCAGCCTGGAGAAGTACCAACCCCACATGCAGGACGAAGTGCGCCACACCTGGCAGCTCTACAAAGGCGGCTTCGTGCGGGACATCAACTTCCGCCAGGACCGCCCGGGCGTCGCCATCATTGCCGAGTGCGACTCGGTTGAAGCCGCCAAGAAAATTCTGCGCGAGTTCCCGCTGGCCCAGGCCGGGCTCATCGATTGGGACGTTATCCCGCTGGGTCCTTTCGTGAACTGGGAAACCCTCTTCGCGCCCGGTAACGCTTGATCTTCGGGGTCCGAGTCGGGCGACAAGCCGGTCAACAGAGGAGAAATCGTGATGGTCAATGACGTTTCGTTCACCAACAAGGCAGTAAAGATCGCGGCGCATCTTCATCTGCCGGATAACTTCCGGGAAGACAAGAAGTACCCCGCTCTCGTCGGGGTTCACCCCGCGGGGGGAGTGAAGGAACAGACCATCGGCCTCTATGCCAAGAGGCTCGCGGCACACGGTTTCGTTGTCGTGGTTTATGACTCGTCCTACCAGGGAGCAAGCGGCGGCGAACCTCGCCTCCTGGAAGATCCCACGACCCGGGTGGAAGACGCGCGCTGTGCGGCCGACTTTCTCACCACACTTCCGTACGTCGACGCCGAGCGAATGGGAGTCTTCGGCATCTGTGCCGGCGGCGGCTACGCACTCGCCGTGGCGCAAACCGAGCGCCGCTTCAAGGCCGTGGCCGGCGTCAGCGCAACCCCGATGGGCGAAGCGGCCAGAACCTTCTTTGGTCGCCCTATTCCCGACGCCGAACTGATCGGAATGCTGCAAGCGGCCGCTGCGCAGCGAACGGCCGAAGCGAGGGGCGCACAGCCCGCCTACGCCCCGTTTACGCCCGAACGTTTCGAAGACATCGACGACAACACGCCGGTCATGCTGCGTGAGGCGTACGACTACTACAGAACCCCTCGGGGCCAACACCCCAACGCCAAAGGCCGCTTCCTGATGACCAGCCTGGACAGGATGCTGGCTTTCTCGACGTTCCCTCTGATCCCCAGTCTGCTGACCCAACCCTTGCTTCTGATCGCCGGCAGCAAGGCCGACACCAAGGTGTACAGCGACCAGGCGTACGCGCTTTCCAAGGGGCCGAAAGAATTGTTCGTCATCGAGGGTGCCACCCATGTTGCGATGTACGACGTGCCTGAGTACGTGGATCAAGCGGTTGCCAAGCTCGCCCCGTTCTTCAGCAATCTCTAGCCCTTACCGCAACCTTCTCTCTTCGCTCCGAATTCGAAAGCCACCACCATGACCAAGCAAGCCTCTGAACTCAAACCTGTTCTCTTCGTCGTCACCAGCAACGCGGTGAAGGGCGCGACAGGCATTCCCACCGGCTACAACCTGGCTGAAGTCACTCACCCGCTGGAGAAGTTGCAGGCAGCGGGCATCCGTGTGGAGTTCGCCTCTCCCCAAGGCGGCGATGCGCCGCTGGATGGCCTGGAGGACATGAAGGACCTGGTCGTTGCCCGCTACTGGGCCAACGCCGAGTTCCGCCACGCCATCTCTCACACGCTGCGTCTGGATGACGTGGACCCCGCGCGCTACTCGGCCATTTTCTTTGCCGGTGGCCACGGCACGATGTGGGACTTCCCCGACAGCGCTGCCGCGCAAAAGGCCATCCGCGAGATCGATGCGGCGGGCGGCATCGTCTCGGCGGTGTGCCACGGCCCGGCCGCCTTGGTCAACGCGCGCCGCGCCGACGGCAGCCTGCTGGTGGCCGGCAAGAAGGTGGCGGCCTTTACCGATGGCGAGGAAGAGGAAGTGCAGTCCACCCACGTGGTGCCGTTCCTGCTCGCGTCCACGCTCAACGAGCGTGGCGCACACCACCAGAACGCTGCCAACTGGGCCGACAACGTGGTCGTCGATGGGCGGCTCATCACCGGCCAGAACCCGCAGTCGGCCGCGCGCCTGGGCGAAGCGCTGCGCGACGCACTGCTGGCGTGATCTGTCGCTGAGATGAAAGAGAGCGCCGCGTGAAACTGATCTGCGTCGAAGAGCACGTGCTCGACCCTGCCATCGGCGCGACCACCCAAGGGCTCGTGCGCGCCGAGGCTCCCTACCTGCCCGACTGGGGCAGCCGCGTAATCGATGGCCGGCATGTGGCCGACCCCAGCCGCCCGCACGTCATCGCGCCCAGCGAGTCCGCACGCAAAGCGCTGAACATGGGCGAGGCGCGACTGGCCGACATGGACGCAGCAGGCATCGGCATGCAGGTGCTCTCCTACGGCGGGTTTCCTCAGCTGCTGCCTGCTGAGCAGTCGATCGCCCTGTGCCGCGCTGCCAACGACAAGCTGGCCCTCGCGGCACAGGCCCATCCCACGCGCTTCGCAGGGTTCGCCACGCTGCCGTGGCAGGCACCCGAGGCCGCTGCGCGCGAACTGGAGCGCGCGGTCAAAGAACTGGGCTTCAAAGGGGCGCTCATCAATGGCCGTCCCGGCGAGACCTTTCTGGACAACCCACGCTACGCGCCCATCCTCGCGGCCTTTGACGAGTTGAACGTGCCGCTGTACGTCCACCCCGGGCTGCCGTTGCCCGCCGTGCAAGCGCCGTACTACGGCGGCTTCGAGCGCGAGCTCGGCGCGCGCTTGGCCATGTTTGCCTGGGGCTGGCACAACGAAGCCGGCATCCAGGTCGTGCGCATGCTGCTGGCGGGCGTGTTCGACCGCTATCCCAGGCTGCAGGTCATCAGCGGCCATTGGGGCGAGATGGTGCCCTTCTTCCTGCAAAGGCTGGAGGACTCCATCCCGCAGGAAGCCTCGGGCCTCAAGCGCCCCATCGTGCAAGCCTATCGCGAGCATGTGTATGTGTCGCCCAGCGGCATGCTGACGTTGCCGCACTTCCAGTTCATCCACACGCTGATGGGAGCGGAGCGCATCCTGTACTCCATCGACTACCCGTACCAGAGCCTGGACGGCGCGCGCGCCTTCATCGATCGCCTGCCGGTCAGTGACGCAGACAAGGCCCTCATCGCCCACGGCAACGCCGAGCGGCTCCTCGGCTTGTGACCTGACATGAACGTGTTCGGCTACGCGGCGCGGTCCGCGACAGATTCTCTGGTGCCGTTCGTCTTCGAGCGGCGCGAGCCGCGACCCGACGACGTGGTGATCGACATCCTCTACTGCGGCGTCTGCCACACCGACCTGCACCTCGCTCGCAATCACCGTGGCTTCACGAGCTACCCGATCGTGCCCGGCCACGAGATCATCGGCCGCGTGTCGAGCATCGGCGCGGGCGTCACGCGTTTCAAACCCGGTGACCACGTCGGCGTTGGCTGCATGGTTGACTCGTGTCGCCACTGCATGGCCTGTGGGAGCGGACACGAGCAGCACTGTGCGCAGACGCCTACCTTTACCTACGGCAGCATCGATCGCCACGACCGCACGCGCACGTTTGGCGGGTACTCGGAACGCATCGTGGTGTCAGACCGGTTTGTGCTGAACGTGCCAAGCGGGCTGGACCTGGCAGGTGCGGCTCCGCTACTGTGCGCCGGCATCACAACTTGGTCGCCGCTGCGGCGCTGGAACATCGGTTCGGGCAGCCAGGTTGCTGTCGTGGGTCTTGGCGGGCTGGGCCACATGGGTCTGAAGTTGGCCAAGGGCCTCGGGGCCGAGGTCACACTGTTCACACGATCGCCGGGCAAGGAAGAGGATGCACGCCGGCTGGGAGCGGACCATGTGGTCGTCTCGACCAACGCCACACAGATGGCTGCACTGGCCGGCCGCTTCGATCTGATCCTCGACACCGTGCCCTACGTCCATCAGATCAGCCCCTACCTGTCGACCTTGAACTTCGATGGTGCCCTGGTGCTGGTCGGCTACATGGGGCCGCTGGACGAAACGTTCGACACGGCCCCACTCGTCTACGGCCGCCGCGCCGTCGCAGGCTCCTTCATCGGGGGCATCGAAGAAACGCAGCAGATGCTGGATTTCTGCGCCCAGCACGGGATCACCTCGGACATCGAGCTGATCTCGATCCAGCAAGTCGATGCGGCCTACGACCGGATGCTGAAGAGCGACGTGAAGTACCGGTTCGTCATCGACATGGCGTCCTTGCGGGCCTGACACCAGCCGATGTCTTGTTCACATTGGTGCCGGAATCTGTCACCAGTGCTGAATACATTGACCCTCTCACTCACAAGAAGGCATTCATCATGACGACTGGCAAGCCAGTGGCGTTGGCACAGGCCCGCGGGGCCGTTCTTTACTCATCGAGTGCCGCTCGATGAAGCGTGTTCAATACCATCGGTACGGCGGGCCAGAGACGATGCGGCTCGAAGACTTCACGCTGGAAGAGCCGAGCCAGGGTCAGGTCGCAGTGAAGGTCAAGTTCGCTGCCATCAATCCCATCGACTGGAAGCTGCGTAACGGCCTGATGAAGATCGTCACGGGGAACGCCTTTCCTCGTGCGATGGGCATGGACTTCTCCGGGACAGTCATCTCCGTCGGCCCCGGCGTGACGCGCTTCAAGTCCGGTGACGCCGTATTCGGCATGGCCCGGCTGAAGCAATGCGGCGCGTTCGGTCAAGCGGTTGTCACGAAGGAGTCCTTCTTGGTTCGCAAGCCTGACGCGGTCTCGTTCGAGAGTGCAGCGTGCTTGGCGACCCCCGGCGTCATGGCATGGATCGGTCTCGTCGACAAGGCGCGCCTGCAGGCCGGTCAGCAAGTGTTTGTCAACGGATGCGTTGGTGCCGTCGGCGAAGCGACCGTCCAGATCGCCCGGATGATGGGAGCCACGGTCTCGGGTAGTTGCAGCGCTGGCGACATGCAGCGAGCCCGCGCGCTTGGCCTGCAGAACGTCTACGACTACCGGACCACAGACCTCGCGAAACTCGGCGAGCGTTTCGACGTCGTCTACGACACAGCGGCTGCGATGCCCTTGGCGGTGGGCCTCTCGCTCCTGAGGGACAAGGGCGTTTTCCTCGACCTCGACCCCACACCCGGCAAATTCCTTCGCGCGCTCGTGTCCCGCAGGTTCAAGGTCATTGTCTGCAGTGCGAATGCCGAGAACCTCGACCGCGTGGCGCGTGCCGCCAGCGAAGGCCGGCTGCAGTTGCCCGTCGGCGAGATCGTTCCCTTGACCGATGCCATCCGCCTTATCCGCGAAGTCGAAGCTGGCAAGAAGATCGGTGGAAAGGCCCTCATCGCAATGGAATGACATGTCGCGAAGTCATCGTCTGTTCGAGCTCATGCAGGTGCTGCGCCGATTTCGCGGAACGGTCTCGGGCGAAGTTTTGGCGCGAGAGACCAACGTGTCGCTGCGCACGATCCGTCGCGACATCGCCACGTTGCAAGGAATGGGTGCGAATATCAAAGGAGAAGCGGGAGTCGGCTACATCCTGCGGCCGGGGTTTCTGCTTCCTCCGATGTCTTTCACGGAGGAAGAGATCCAGGCCCTCGTGGCGGGTGCGAAATGGGTCAACCACCAGCCGGACCAGTCGCTGGCACTCGCGGCGCAGAACGCATTGGCCAAGATCGGTGGGGTGATTCCTGCCGAGATGAAGCGTGCGTTGGACGACGACGACACGTTCTACGTCGGCGGGCAAGAAGACGTGTCGGGCCTCGACCTCGGGCGGGTCCGCCATGCCATGCGCGAGCAGCGCAAGATGCGCATCGTCTACACCGATGAAGCAGGTACGACGGCAGGACGAACGATCTGGCCGATGATGATCGGCTTCGTCGAATCGCAGCGGTTCGTTTCCGCATGGTGCGAGCTACGCCAGGACGTTCGACTCTTTCGCGCCGACCGGATTCGAAGCGCGGAGTTTCTGGACGAACGCTACCCCGGCAACCGCCGTCAGCTCATCAAGGAGTGGCGAAGCCACTTCTGCAAGGTGCCACTGTGCGGCCAGGCCACGGAGTGAACGGCCAAGAACCTCAGGAAGTGCTCAAGATGGCTTGTCGAAAGTTGGACAACCTCTCGCAGTCGCCGCAAGAAATTCCGCTGGCTGAGCCGACCGCGTCGATGGTTTAGCAGCTCATCGAAGAGGGGGCGCGTTATGTCCAGGATTCAAGGTCCAATCGACAGCGTCGCGCTCGGTCGAGATGCGACGTTCGGCGGCCATGGCTGCGGTGGGTGATATCGGGTCGCTGGCCGGAAAGGTCTGGTCGAGCGCGTCATCCAGCAACTCTTGGTAGGTAGGCACCTTCTCGCACGGCATCTCGCCTTTGCCCTCCAACCTCTCGCCTTCGAGCCGCGTCGAACGCGGATCCTCCGGCGCGGCGGGCTGCGATATCGCCGTCAGCGTGGCACCGGCCTGGTCGAAGTCATCCTTGGTCGCGAGGTCGCCCAGCGACAGCATGCCTACCAACCGTTTGCTGCGGTCGATCACCGGCAGGCGACGGACCTGGGTGCGTTGCATCTTGATATTGACGTTGTCGATTGATTCGTCGGCGTAGATGCATTCGACGCGGGAGCTCATCAGTTCGGACACCTGGGTGTCAAGCGGTCGACCGCGGGCCACGCCCCGGGTGGCGATGTCGCGGTCGGTCACCACTCCGACCACGCTGTTCCCGTCGCAGACCGGTAACAGGCCAACGTTCCACTCGTCCATCGCGCACGCGGCGTGTCGCATCGAATCCCGCGGGGAGATCGAGCGCACGTCGGAAGTCATCAGATCGGATACCTGTGTCATGTTCATTCCTTTCGGACAGAGCATCGCCAGCGCTTGGCGAAACGGCTCGGGTACGTGCCTGCTGCGGGCAATGCGCATGCCGCAAAACTTTGGGGACGCACGCTCTTCCTGCGCGGACCTGCTGATGCGACGTCGAGAAACTGGCCGAAGACCTTCAGCGCTCGTGGGCCTGGCGTGGCACCCGAAGCCGCGATCAACTTCTTCTTTCGGCCGCAAGCGCCGCAATCCGATCCCCCATCAGGGTCAGGGTGACGCCCGTCGTCACGACGGGTGGTGCATGCTGCGGCCTGAATCCGCCCGCGCAGTTCCCAGGACCATCGAACGTCGACCTCATGGCCTCGAATCTCCCGTCCACCCCAGCCGTTGCCTCGTCGAAGCCCTCACCGGCGCATGGCGAACGCGAATTGGAGCGCGTGTCGATCACCAGCTACAGCCTGGAGCTGGAAGACGAGCAGGGGCTGGTCGGAGACCAGGCCAGCGAAACCGCGTTTCGCCGGGTCCTGAAGGCCTGGCAGCTCACTCTGGAGCGGGCGGGCCGCGAACCATTCGGCGCCCGTCCCCCCGACGAAATGAGCAAGGAGGCGTTGGACCGCATCGCCGCCACCGGCGAGACAGAAGCGGCACGAACGGTCGCCCTGGCGATCAACGACTTCTCTGCCCGGCTGGCCTACGTCATCGGCCGATTCATGCGGCACCGCGGTTGGAAAGGCGTCGAACGCATCGTGATCGGCGGCGGCTTCAAGGAGAGCGCCGTCGGTAGGCTGGCCATCCACCGCACTCAGCAAACGCTGCTGGACCAAGACATTGCTGTGGAGTTGCGGCCACTTCACCATGGAGCCGATGACGGCGGCCTGATTGGTTGGCTCCCAATGAGCCTGCGCTGCCCCGATGGGCACGCGTTCCTCGCGGCGGACATCGGTGGCACGAACGTGCGGTGTGGCATCGTCGAGCCGCAGCCATTGCGGGCCGCTGAAGCCGCCGCGGCGGGCTCTGGCAGCGACCCGGGGGAAGCGCGCGTTCTCCACGGCGACAAATGGCGCCACGCCGACAGCAAGGTGCTGCAGAACGATCTGGTCGAGGGCATCGTCGAGATGCTGCGACGGCTCATCGACCACGCCAAGGCCCATCGCATCCCGCTGTTTCCGTTTGTCGGAATCGCCTGCCCGGGGGTGATTCGAAGCGACGGCTCGATCGATCGAGGCGCGCAGAATCTTCCTGGCGACTGGTACAGCGCCAGTTTTCACCTGCCCAGCCGCATCCGCGAGAACATCCCCCGCATCGCGGAGGCCGACACGCTCGTGCTGATGCACAACGACGCGGTCGTTCAAGGCCTCAGCGAGTTGCCTTACATGCTAGACGTCAAGCGCTGGGCCGTGCTCACGATCGGGACCGGGCTCGGTAACGCGAGCTTCCGCAACCGGTCGGAGTGACAAGCTGCTGAAGCAGCGTGCGTCAGCAACATCCTCAGCAATTTCGGTCGATCTGATCGCTCCGTTCGGCGATCTGCGCAGCTCTGGTTGTGGCTTCACGGTCGGTCATCGGCCACAACCTGAAGTTTGCCAATGGCCGCTTCCGAGGTGTCCACCGTGCTGACAGCAAGCGAGACAGAAGACAACGATTGCCTCGCCCGCGTCATACCGTCAAGCCAGATGCGCTACGTCGCCGCGGGCGGCCCGAACCAAGTGTTCAATGCATCGACGAGCCCGAACCGAGCTGTGTCTCCGACCCAAGCCACATGCCCGTCGGGCCGAATCAATACCGCGGTGGGAGCAGTGACCACCCCGAGTGCCGGAAGCTCCCACGGGCCAACGTACTTCGCGTCGACCAGCTGAACCCGATCTGCCCACGGAGTGATGTCAAAGCTCCCGGGCTCACCGACGTTGAGCAGCGCCGGGCGGGCATCATGCAGCAGGGTGAAGACTCGCAGCGGGCCGGTCGCGGTGACCAAGTCGAGATCGGGCATTCGGCGACCGAGCAGCGGGTGGCCCTCACCGAGGTCGTAGTGAATGTCCAGGCCGGACATCTCCGCAGCGATTCGTTTGCGTGGCTCCTCCATCTTGAGGAAGTCACCCACGATGTCGCGAACAGCCAGCGTGCGATCGTCCTCGCGGTGCAGTGCAACCTGCGCCATCGTGGTCTTGAGCACGCGCGCGCCGACCGGGTGACGCTCGGCGTGATACGTGTCGAGCAAGCTGTCTGGTGACGTGCCTTTGATTACCTGCGCCAACTTCCACCCGAGGTTCACCGCATCCTGCAAGCCCGTGTTGAGTCCCAGCCCGCCGATCGGCGAGTGAACGTGGGCGGCGTCGCCGGCAAGCAACACGCGTCCACTGCGATACCTCGCGGCCTGCCGCGTCATGTCTGTGAATCTGGAGATCCAGGTTGGGCTGTGGACGCCGTAGTCGGTGCCGCACGCGGCGATGAGCAGTTCCTTGAGATCGCGCAGCGTCGGCTCTGTGTTTGCATTCGTGTTCGGTTCGGTCACCATGACGCCAATGGGGCCCACGTCCTTGTATGTGACTTCGCCGCCCTTGATCTCGTACTCCGACCGGCCGAAGGCATACGTGCCGGCGGGCGACCGATGCACCCCGTACGGAGGCTTTTCCGTCATCTCCACTTCCGCGAGGATGTTGCTCGTGGTCGGATCCCAACCCGGAAAGTCGATGCCCGCCATCTTGCGTACGAGGCTGCGTCCACCGTCGCACCCGACGAGATATTTCGCCTTCAGTGACTGGCCGTCAGCGAGCGCGACGTCGACATGGGCGTCGTGCTGAACGAAGCCCGTGATTTCGCGGCTGTAGAGGATGGGTACCTTGAGCTCGGTGACCCAGGTGGCGAGGATGCGCTCAATGTGCTTCTGCCGCAGCGCAAGCCCGTAGTTGTGGCGAGTCGGGAAGTCGCTGATGTCCAGACGGGTGACGGCGAAGCCCGTGACCTGCGCGATTTGTCCCGCCGAGAGAAATCGGTCCGCGATCCCACGCTGGTCGAGTACTTCAATGGTGCGCGAGGAGATCCCTTGGGCACGCGCGCCGGAGAGTTCTTGATTGGGCCGACGCTCGACGACCGCGACGTCCACTCCTGCCAGCGCCAATTCGCCTGCCAACATCAGCCCCGTCGGACCTCCGCCGGCGATCACCACCGCATGCTCGGTCATCGTTCGTATGCTCCCAAAATTAGGCATGGGCCAGTTCAGTCGATAGCAATCCAGGCTCCCGCCTTGTATTGGCGGCGCTCTGCCCCGTCCTACGGCCAGCCGACGCCGGGTGCCGGAGCCTTGATGGTGAGCACTTGACCCGTGCGGGGCTCGGCGAACATACCGGCAGGACCGTTCCATACGGTCGCCATCATGAATAAAGTGCTCCTGTCCGCACCTCCGAGTGCGCAGGCGAAGCAACCGCGATCAATCTCGACCCTCTGCAGCACCTCACCGCCTTCTCGGACGCGCACGCAACGTTTGTTGGGGACGTCCGCGTACCAGACGGCACCCTCCGCGTCGAGACAGATGCCGTCGGGTACACCGTCACCAAGATCCGCCCACACCCGCCGTCTAGACAGGCTGCCGTCCGCGCAAATGTCGAAGGCAGAGAGCCGTTTCGCGTAGGACTCGGCGACGATCAGCGTCGCGTTGTCGGGCGTGACGAGCATGCCGTTCGGAAATGCGAGGCCATCCGCAACTTGGCGAGCCGATCCATCGGGCCTGACCAGAGCGACGATTCCAGGAGCGAACGGCTCACCGGCCATGAGGTCGAAGCCGCCACCGTTGATGTATGCGTTGCCCCGGCCGTCCACGACCAGCTCGTTTCCCGCTGGAGGCTTGGAGACGGTGCTCACATCGCCATGGGTCACCAGTGTGCCGTCCGACTCCACGCGCAGCAGAAGGCCGTCCCGCGCCGAGACGAGGAGCAAACGCCCATCTGGCAGCCAGTCGACGCAGCACGGAAACGAGGGCGCCTGCAGGACGACTTCGCTGTTGCCACCGAGATCAACCGCAATGACCTCGCGCGAGCCCCAGTCGGAAAACCACAGACGGTCCTCGTGCCAGCGCGGCTGCTCCCCAAAGACGATGCCGGTCATCAGGGTCTTGAGTTCAGGCATTGAAAACTCCTTCGACGGCAAGAACGGTTTCCGTCCATGCAGCACCTGTGGGCGCGCCGCCACTCAGCGCCAACCGGTGCGTGCCAGGTTCCCGCCGGACGACTCGTCTTGCGTAGCGGCCACCAGCACCGTCTCGTCGGGCGGCGTCTGCAACAGCGCCGCAAGCACGGCCAGCGCCATCACGATCAACACGAAGGTCGTCGGGCGGTTCATCGTGGCCTCACTTGCCGTCGAAGGCGGCTTGCAGCGCCGCGATGTCGAGCTTGGTCATCTGCATCATCGCGGCCATCGCGCGCTGGGCCTTGGTGCTGTCAGTGCTCTTGAGCATGTCCATCATGGCCCGCGGCACGATCTGCCACGAGAGGCCGAACTTGTCCTTCAGCCAGCCACACTGGCCGGTGGAGCCGCCTTCGCTCAGGCGGGCCCACAGGCGGTCGACCTCGGCCTGGTCGGCACAGTCCACCGCGATCGAGATCGCCTCAGTGAACGGAAACTGCGGGCCGCCGTTGAGGGCCAAGAATTCCTGCCCCTCGATGACGAAGCGCATGGTCAGCACCTTGCCCTTGAGCGAGGGCACGGCGTCGCCGTAGTGCGTGACTTCGAGCACCTTGCCGTTCTTGAAGATGCCGAGATAGTGCTCGACGGCCTCATCGGCGTTGAAGTTGAACCAGAGGCAGGGGGTGAGCTTTTGCATGGTGATCTCCTGGGGTGGTGAGGTTCAGGTGGGAGACCGCCGCGTGGCCGCGGCGGAGGGACGGGAACGGGTGGTGGTTTTGGCAGTCGACGCAGGAAGCAGCGTCGCCACGTACTGGTGCAGGTGCGCGATGGCACGGCTGGCCGCGCCCGCATCATGCTGGGCCTTGGCGAGGATGAAGGCGCCCTGGATCGCGGCCTGCGCGAAGAGCGCGACATCGAGCGGCTCCCACTTGGCCTTGGGGGCATACAGACGCTTGGCCTCGATCAGGTCGGTCTCGACGGTGCGGGCGTGGAAGAGGATGGCCCGGTTGCAGGCATCGCGGATCTCGGGGTGCGTGCTGTAGGTCTCCTGCACCATGGTGCCCAGCAGGCAAGTGAAGTCGGGCAGATCACCCTGAATCAGCGAAGCACGCAAGTCGATGTAGGCCAGCACGCGTTCACGCGGGTCGGCCACGCGGTGGTAGGGGGCACTCTCGAAGCGGTTGCCCGTGACGCCGGTCCAGTGCTCGGTGGCGGCGATGGCCAGATCGTCCTTGCCCTTGAAGTGGTGGAAGAAGCTGCCCTTGGTGACGCCGGCCTCGCGGCAGATGTCGTCGACCGAGCTGCCCGCATACCCCTGCACGCGGATCACATGCAGGGCGGCGTCGAGCAGCTTTCTCTTGGGGCCTTCAGCGAGTTCGATCATTTTGCTTTCCATACCGTGTAGTCGGTATGGAGACAATACCAACCACTCGGTATGGTGTCAAGCGGGTTTTTTGTAACGGCAGGAGCCGGGCCCCAGGTGATTCGGGAGGAGACCTGGAGTGCGATGTGGATCGTTAACAATCGCCACATTGCCAAGCAAGAGCCAAGGAGACATCGTGACAGTTCAGCGCATGGACAACGTCGGCATCGTGGTGGAAGACATCGATGCCGCCATTGAGTTCTTCACCGAACTGGGTCTCGAACTCGAAGGGCGCGCCCCTATTGAAGGAGACTGGGCAGATGGCGTCACCGGATTGCGTGGCATGCGCGTCGAAATAGCCATGATGCGTACGCCGGACGGTCACAGCCGGATCGAGTTGTCCCGCTTCCTCGCGCCACCCGTGAGCGCCGATCACCGCGTCGCCCCGGTGAACGCTTTCGGTTATCTGCGTGTCATGTTCACCGTGGAGAACATCGACGATACGCTGGCCCGGCTCGGCCAACACGGCGCGAAGCTCGTCGGCGAAGTGGTCGAGTATGAAAACATGTACCGGCTCTGCTACATCCGGGGTCCCGAAGGAATTCTCATCGGGCTCGCCCAACAGCTCGGGCAGCAAACTTCCCGGGAGAATCCCGTAGGTTGAGCGTCGCAGCGCCCTGCGCCACCGGCGCGCGGGGCCACCGACAGGCAAGCACCCTACGACCTCACACCGGCGAGCTCGCCACGCAGAGACAGCGTGTCGATGACCCGCGCGAGGCGATCGGGATCGACGGGTTTGACCAGGTGTTCATTGAACCCCGCCGCCAAGGCGCGCGATCGATCGGCCTCTTGCCCGAAGCCGGTCAGCGCGATCATCGGCATGCTGCGCGTCGCGGGCAGTCGCCGCAGCTCCTTGGCAATCTCGTAGCCGTCCTGCCCGGGCATGCCGATGTCCATCACGATGATGTCGATCGGCTCGGTGGCAACCATGCGCAGCACCTCTTCGCGGTTCTTTGCCTGCACCACCCGGTGATTCATCAGGCGCAGAACTTCGGTGGTCGCTGCCATCGCGTCGGCATCGTCTTCGGCCAACAAGAGGCGTCGGCCGGCGTGCTCCGGCACACCCGCGGCATCGCCCCGCGGCTCGGGCCGAGCCATCTTGGGAAAGGCAACTCTCAAGTCGGGGCCGTCGCGGTCGAAAACCAGGGCAACTCCGCGCAAACGTGCTCGGCACAGGCCGGAGGGACCAACGATGTCGAGCGGATGGACTGCCAGCCCAACGGGCTTGCCTCCAAAGATTTCCTCTCAACGGGAGTCAACAGGGACGGGTGCACACAGCCCCGATCCAGTCGAGGCCTTATGCGCCACACTCGCACTTGATTTCTCGCATCTGCGCATGAGTCACTCAATCGCAACCAAGCCCCGTCGCTTTCGCGCCGAATGGCTGGCCGCGAGCCTCTTGCTGGTGCTCCTCGGCGTTGTGTTGGCCGGCACGCTCTACCGCGAGCACCATATCGTCGAAACGCAAGAAGGCGACCGGCTTCAGGGGCAAGCCCGAGTCGTCGGCGAGAACCTGATCCGTCAACTCGAGGGTGCGAACAATGCGTTGACGGGAGTTCGTGACGAACTCGAACACAAGAAGTCCAGTGGCTCCGATGCGGTCACCTCTGACCGGCTCAAGGTGCTGAGCCACGCGATGCCCGGTGTTCGCACCATGGTCGTCCTGGACGCCCAGGGAACCATCGTGGCATCGAGCCGCGTCGAATTGCTGGGCACGAACTCCAGCAAACGCGACTTTTTCGACACGCCGCGCCAGCGGCCGAATCGGGCGATGCTTTTCGTGTCCGCGCCGTTCAAATCCCCTCTGGGTCCGCTCGTGGTTGCCATCGGTCGGGTCTTGACGGGCGCCCGGGGGGAGTTTGCCGGGGTCGTTGTGGCAACCTTGGACCCGGAATACTTTGGGGTCTTGCTGCGATCCGTGCTCTACGCCCCAGACATGCGCGCGTCCCTCACCCATGCCGAAGGCACGGTGTTCCTGAACACGCCGGTGAACGAGCAGGCATTGGGACAGAACGTGGCAAGGCCAGGCTCTCTGTTCACGCGGCACCAGCAGAGCGGGCAATCCGCGAGCTTGCACAGCGGAAAGGTCCTGGCCACGGGCGAGGACCGCATGATGGCCCTGCGCACGCTGGACCGCGCTGACCTTCAGATCGACAAACCCATGGTGGCCGCGGTCAGCCGTGAGCTATCAGCCATTTACCTGCCGTGGCGCAACCAGGTGCTGCGCTTTGGCCTCTTCTACGCGGTCGTCTTGCTCGGATCGAGCATGAGCCTCTACTTCAGCCAGCGGCGGCGCAAGACCCTCGATCGCCTTGCAGTGGCCGCGACGAAAGAACGGCAACAAGGCGCCGACCGGCTCGAGCTCGCGTTGCGAGGTGCCGACCTGGGGCTCTGGGACTTGCACGTGCCGAGCGACGACTTCGTCATCAATGCGCGCGAGCGGGCGCTGCTCGGCTTTTCAGAGAATGATGAGCTGCCCCAGAGAGGCGCTTGGAGAAACTTGATACACCCGGACGATCGCGCGCTCGTTGACGCCGCCATCCTGCCGCACCTGCGCGGCGAGACCGCGGCGTACGACTGCGAGCATCGGATGAGGCACAAGGATGGCCACTACATCTGGCTGTCGAGCCGGGCGATGATCGTCGAGCGTGATGCGAAAGGTCGAGCCGTCCGGATCGTCGGTACGCACCTGGACATCACCGAGAGCAAACGGATCGACGCGGAGCTTCACCACGCGGTCGAGCAATCGCGCAGCAGCGAGGAGCAACTGCGGCAAGTGACAGACAGCCTGCCGGTGCTCATCTCGCGCTGGGACCTGGAACAGCGCTTTCGCTTTGTCAATCGTGCCTACCGCGACTGGCTGGGTATCGAGCCGGCTTCGCTTCTCGGGCGAAGCGTGCGGGAGGTCTACGGTGACGCGGCCTACGACGGCTTTCGTCACCACATCGACGCGGCACTGGCAGGCACGCGGGTCGTGTATGAACGCGAGATGGCGACACCCCACGGCACGCGCCAGGTCGAGGTCACGCTCATTCCTCAGCTGGGGAGCGACGGGTCCGTCCAGGCGGTGTACGGGCTGATCAACGACCTCACGGTGCGCCACGAAGCCGAACTGCAGCGCGCGCGCAGCGAAGAGCGATTGAGCCTGGCGCTGGAAGGCTCCGGCCTGGCCTTGTTCGACTGGGACATCGGCGCCGACCGCATTTACCACAGCGCGCAGGCGGCAGCGATGCGGGAGGAGCCTGCGGTCGAAACCACGGCCACCGCCGCAGAGATGCGAGACTTCGTGCACCCTGATGACGTGGCCGCGATGCGGGCGAGCCTGATGGCGGCTTTGACAGGCGCGGTGCCCGTGTATCACGCCGAGCTCCGGATCCGCAAGCGCTCTGGCGACTGGCTTTGGATACGCGCCCGCGGGCGCGTCGTGGAGCGCGACGCCGGCGGCCGCGCGCTTCGGCTGGCCGGCACGTATGCCGATATCAACACGCGCAAGGTGGCCGAGGATCGGCTGCGTCACCGTGCCGAGTTCGACACGCTCACCGATCTGCCGAATCGCGCATCGTTTGTCGAGCGACTCCAGCAGGCGATGGCGCGCGCGAGTCACAGCAGCACGATGGCCCTGCTGTTCCTGGACATCGATCACTTCAAGAACATCAACGACACGCTCGGGCATGAGGCGGGCGATCAACTGCTGAAGGTGTTCGCGACACGGATGCGGGACTGCGTGCGGCAGTCCGACACGGTGGCGCGATTGGCGGGCGACGAGTTCACGGTGATTCTGGAGGGTCTTCACGGCGCGGGTGACGCGAAAGCACTTGCGAGCACGCTGGTCGAAACGCTCGGGGCGCCGATTGCCCTGGCGGGCAAAGTCTTCGTGGTCACTGCCAGCGTCGGTGTTGCCATACGGAAAGATGGCGAGACCGACGACGCTGAACTTCTGCGACGCGCAGATGCAGCCTTGTATGAAGCCAAACGGCGCGGCCGCAACGGATTCTTCTGCGAAGAATCAGACACGCCGGCCGGCTCCCTTGCAACCTTGAGCGAATCCCAGATCGCCGTCAAACACTGATCTCAGCCGTCGGATTTTCGGCGAAGTGCCCGATGTCGGGCGACCCGTTCGTGTTGGCTCCTGATCAGCAAGCTCAGCACCGCGCCCCAACGACACGTTCATGGTCCAGCCTGATCTTCACTTCGTCTGCGGACAAAGAGCGCTGCACCGCGTGAAGCACCTTGCTGGTATCGCGAACCTTCGGCTGGTTGAACATTCCCCCGTCGCCGCGGCGCAAACTTGCGACGACAGGGGTATGTGCCTTGTCACCTCGCCGGATGACAACGCCGATTTCGCCACTCGCCAATCGCACGAAGCTTCCGGGTGGATACAACCCCAACACTCGGAGCATCGTGGCGCCTGTCGCATCTGGTAGCCCCGAGGTGTCCAGACAGGCATCGCGTGCGGCGACGGTGGCGGACGAGCCTGCGCGCGTCTTGCGCTTGCTGAGTTTTGCAGTGAAGACATCGATTCGCTGAAGCAGCTGTGCCAGACGCTGCGGCGACGTCAGCGGATCGGCGCTTTCGCCTTCATCGATTGGATGATGATGCCGGCGGACGCCTTCCAGCCAAAGCGGGTCATCGACGCCAGCTTTCTTGAGCAGCTCGACGCTTTTCGTCGGATGGTTCTCGACGAGGAGTTTCTGAGTGGATGACAGAGACTCGATCTGCTGAGCCATCGAGTTCTGCATCATCAGCATGCCGACGTTCATCGTGAGTGCGGCGTTTTGAACGGCAGTCACCTCGGCCCCGGGCCACTCGAAGTAGGCCGCGCACAAATCGGCGACCACGGCGCAAAACATGGCATGACTGGCGCTGTAATTGTCCGCATCATTCGTGGCCGACTGCAGCATCATGTAGAGAGCTACGTCCGCGTCCTGTGCGGTGAGTTCTCGAATGCGGGCCGCGGACTTGGACAAGCGATCCAGCCAAGCTGTTTCGTAGTCGTCGGCTGCCAGGGCAAACGCGAACGATTTCTTGATCGCGTTCCATGAGTCGACCCGTCCCGATCTGGCGACCGCACTTTCGCGTTCCGTCGGCTCGGTCGATTTCGGACTGACGATGCTCACGGGAACGTCTTCTTGCGACATCGAGGCTTCAGCGGAAGATTGAATGCAAGGGATCGTCAGGAGGACCCTGTCGGTCTTGCTGCATTCTGGACCCCATTCGGCCAACTGCCCGTGGCAAATCGAGATGCTCGCGGCGAGCGGACTCCATCAGCACCTTGCTTGCCTTTTCGATGTCGCGCATCACAGCTCGCTCCGGCCCTCAGCCGCATGGTCATCGCGAGAAGCGCACCCGTTCCATGCACCTGTCATGTTTGACAGCTTGCGGCGCTTATCGAATGTGACCAGACTCAAATCGCCAACGCTGCTGATGCCATCTAGAGGACCTTGTCCGTGACCAGGCCCGCGATGAGGGGCCGCAGGCCGGTCTGGGGGGCTAACCATGCCAACGAACAAGACGCTCACGTCGGGACCCGTGCCCGACAGTCACTGCTTCGGCGGGCAACGGGCGGGGCCGTGACGAACGTCGGCGCGGACAGCACACCTGCCGCGCCCACCTTGGATCTGCTGGCCCGTGCCTTCAACGCTGCACCAAATGGTTTTGTCCTGGTAGACGCACAGGGCCGAATCGTCGCGGCGAACGCCGAGCTTCACCGCATGTTCGGCTACGAGCTGGATACCCTAATCGGCAAAGCGGTGGAAATGCTGCTGCCCGAGGCGCTGCGCAACATGCACATCGGCTTGCGCACAGGGTTCTTCGAGCATCCCGAGCCGCGGCTGATGGGTGCCGGGCGTGTGCTGTACGCGCTCCACACGGACGGCCACGAGTTCCCTGTCGAAATCGGTCTGAACCCGCTGGCGGGGCCTCACGGCCCGCTGGTGATGGCCTGGGTGGTCGACATCAGCGAGCGTGTGGATCTGGAATCGGCCTTCCGCGGCCTGTTCGAGGCCTCGCCGTACGGCCTGCTCATCGTCGACGACAACGGCAACATCGCGATGGCCAACCGCATCGTTGCCGCGGTGCTCGGCCACACGCCGACCTCCCTTGAGCAGCAGCCGCTGCATACCTTGCTCCCCGAGCGCTACCGGAGCGGCCACGGCGCCTTGATGGGCAGCTACCGCAAGACCGGTGAGCCGCGCATGATGGGCCAGGGGCGCGACCTCACCGCCTTGCACGCCGACGGCACCGAGTTGCCGGTGGAGATCGGCCTGCGCCGCGTGCGCTGGCAGCGGCGCATGATGACGTTGGCGGTGGTCAGCGACATCAGTGTTCGCAAGCGCCTCGAACTCGAACTGCGGCAGGCCAATGACAACCTGCAAGAGTTCAGTTATGTGGCCTCGCACGACCTGCGATCGCCGTTGCGCGGCATTGCCGACCTGGTGGAGTGGATCCAGGCCGATCTCGGCGAGCAGGCCGCGCCGGAGGTCACGCGCAACCTCGGCCGTGTCGCGCTGCGAATCCAGCGGATGGAGCGGCTGATCGATGACCTGCTCAGCTATGCCCGCGCCGGCCAGGCAGCCACCGAGTTCACCTTGGTCGATCTTGACGCGCTCGTGCGCGGCATTCTCGAGATCCAGCCACCACCGGCGGGTTTCACGGTCGTGTTGGATCTCGCGGTCCCCCCTTTCCTGGCGACGCACACCCCTCTGGAGACGGCATTGCGCAACTTGTTGAGCAATGCCATCAAGCACCACGACCGCTCCACAGGGCAACTCAGCGTGACAGCGTGTGTCGACGACAGCTTCTGCCAGATCAGCGTGACCGACGACGGACCGGGTGTGCCTCCAACCGGGCGCGAGCGCATCTTCAAACTGTTCCAGACGCTCGCTGCTTCGGAGCGTGCCGGGTCCGGCATCGGCCTTGCGCTGACCAAACGGCTGGTCGAAGTGCATGGTGGCCGCATTGAGGTGATCTCGCCTGTCAGCGACGGCCATGGTGCGTGCTTCCGATTCTGGTGGCCGCGATTCCCGAGGAGAACCACTGATGAATAACACCCTGAGCATCCTGCTGGTCGAAGACGATGACGTGGCGGCCGAGTCCGTCAAGCGCAGCCTGGACAAGATGGGCGTGCCGTTCCCGGTCGTCTGGGCCGAAGACGGCCTGGTCGCGCTGGCGGCATTGCGCGGCCAAGACCCCGAGCGCAACATCAAGCGGCCGCTGGTGATCCTGCTGGACCTGAACATGCCGCGAATGAACGGGTTCGAGTTTCTGCAGCAGTTGCGGGCCGACCCCGATCTGCAAGACGAGGTGGTGTTCGTCCTGACAACATCCGACGTCGACGCCGACCGCACACGTGCCTACCACGAGCAGATTGCCGGCTACATGGTCAAGTCGGCGGTCGGACCGCAATTCTTCAAGCTGGCCCAGCTGCTGCTCAGCTACGCGTCGGCGGTCAAGTTGCCATGACGCCCGCGTTGTCGCTGCGCAGCAGCGTGAATCACATGTCGGTCCTGGTGGTCGACGATGACGACGTTGACCGCGAGCGAGTGGTGCGGTTCCTGCGCCGCTCGTCATTCGACATCGATGCCACCGAAGCGACGTCTGGTGCGCAGGCGATCCATTTCGTCAAGGACATGATGTTTGATTGCATCGTGCTCGACAACCACCTGGGCGATGCCATGGGCTCGGAGATCCTGCCGACGCTCAAGCGCGAGTCGCGACAGGCGTGCCCGGTGATCATGGTCACCGGCGAAGGCGACGAACAACTGGCCGTCCGGGCGCTGCAGGTTGGCGCGGCCGACTACTTGCCGAAGCGCCATTTGAGCGCCGAAGGGTTGATCCACTCGATTTGCCAATGCCTGGAGCAGCAGCGACTTCGCGACGAGCTGGCCGAGGTCCAGCGGCTGCTGCAGCACAGCGTTCGGGCGCAGGCCCTCACGATCGAGCAGCGGGAGCGGGATCTCAAGTCCATCCTCGACCACATGCCGGCGCTGATCGGCTACTGGGATGCGGTGACACACAACCGCTTCGGCAATCGAACCTACCAGGAGTGGTTCGGTGTGGCGCTGGAGCGCATGCCAGGCATGCACGTGCGCGATGTGATCGGGGAGGCCAGCCGGCATCTGGCGGCGCCGTACATCGAAGCCGCACTTCGTGGCAAGGAGCAGTTCTTCGAGTACACGACGCCAGCGCAGGGCAGCAGGTCAACGCGCCACTGCCAAGCGCAGTTCATACCTGACCGTGAACCCGATGGGCGCATCGCGGGCTTCTATTCCTTCGTGATCGACGTGACACCACTGAAGGAGGCCGAGGCACGGGCCAACGAACTGGCGGCGTTCAACAAGGCCGTCATCCAGTCCTCGCCGGTCGGCATCGCGGTGTACCACGCGGATGGCCGCTGCATCCTGGCCAACGCCGCGCTGGTTGAGACTGTCAGCGGCAGTCGGTCGAACCTGTTGCATCAGAACTTTCGTGCGTTGCCTTGGTGGCAAGAATCGGGTCTGTTGCGTGAGGCCGAATCCACGCTGACGGATGGTCGCCCTCGCGGGTGCGAGGCTCATGCGGCCGGCGACTCCGAGCGTGAGACATGGCTCGAATGCGGAGTGGCAGCTATCGACTATCAGGGCGAACGCTGCCTGTTGCTGATTGCGCATGACGTCACCGCCCAACGGGCCGCGAAGATTGAGCTCTCCGCGGCTCGCGACGGCGCGAATGCAGCCTCAAACGCCAAGGGCGTGTTCTTGGCCAACATGAGCCACGAGATACGGACGCCGATGAATGCGATCGTGGGCCTCTCGCGTCTGGCATTGGAAGACGACATGCCGCCCAGGGCACGCGACTTCATCGACAAGGTGCACAGCTCAGCCTTGGCCCTGATGGGGATCCTCGATGACGTGCTGGATCTTTCAAAGATCGAAGCAGGTCTGATGCGTTTCGAGTCGGTCGAGTTCGAGCTCGACGAGCTTCTGCAGCGGGTGACCGACCTGTTCGCCGTTCGCATTGAACAAAAGGGCCTGGAGTTGGTGTTCGAGGTACAGCCGGAAGTGCCTGCACGTCTCACGGGCGACCCCTTGCGGCTGTCGCAGGTGCTCTGCAATCTCGTCGGCAATGCCGTCAAGTTCACCGAGCAGGGCGAGATCCTCGTCAGCGTGGAAGCGATCGAGCCGCCAGGGGGCGCAGCATGCCGACTGCGATTCGCGGTGCAAGACACCGGCGTCGGCATCGCACCGGACAGCCAGCCCGGCCTGTTCGAGCCCTTCACGCAGGCCGACAGCTCTATCACGCGCCGCTTCGGGGGCTCCGGCCTGGGTTTGGCCATCTCCAAGCGGCTTGTACAGCAGATGGACGGCGAGATCGCCGTTGCCAGCACGCCTGGCAGCGGCAGCGAGTTCAGCTTCACGGTCAAGCTGGAGTTGGGGAATGCTCTCGCCGCTCTCGCAAACGGCTCACCCATCGACCGAAGTGAGATCGATGGCCTTCATGTTCTCGTGGTCGATGACAACCCGCTGTGCAGACGCGCGCTCGCCAACGGGTTGGAAGCGCTGGAGGTGCACACCACCGTCGCAACGAGCGGTGCGGCCGCGCTCGAGCAAGCCGAGCGGGCGCAGCGGCAAGGCCATCCCTTCGATGTGATCCTGCTCGACTGGGAGATGCCACGCATGAACGGCCTGCAGACGCTTCACCGCTTGCACGAACAGGCGGCGCAGCACGGTTGGCGCCCTGTCCCCGTCATGATGATGGTCCCGGCATTCGGACGCGATGCCTCGCTCGCGGAAGCCGGGGCAATTCAACCCGATCACTTCTTGACAAAACCGGTGTTGCGCACCCAGTTGCTGGAATCACTGTTGCGCATGCGTCGAGGTCTGCAGTCCCGTGCGCCGGTCTCCGGCGCGGGGACCCTCGACGTGCTGCGGACCCGGGTGGCACCGCTGTTCGGCGCACGCATCTTGCTGGTCGAAGACAACCTCGTGAATCAACTGGTGGCAGCAGAGCTGCTGAAGGTCCTGGGCATGGACGTCACCGTGGTATCGGATGGCACCGAGGCATTGGACGTCGTGCGCGATGGCAAAGCAGGCCAATTCGATGTCGTGCTGATGGATCTGCACATGCCGCGAATGGATGGCTTCGAGGCGACCCGGCGCATCCGGGGCCTGCCACACGCTTCGCAGATGCCGGTGATCGCCATGTCGGCCGCAGTGCTTCCCGAGGACCGCGCTCAATCGTTCGCTGCCGGCATGGTGGACCATGTGGCAAAGCCCATCCTGGCAGAACGATTGGTGAATGTGTTGCTGAAGTGGGTCCAGCGACGTGACGGCCCAGCGCGCTCGTGAACATGAACGCCTGAACATTCACACCCTGTGCCGATCGGAAACATTCATCCGCATTGCGGCGCCGAGACGCGAAGGTCGATGGCCTGCTGTGGGTCGACAGCGACCGGCGCGCGGTACCCACCGCCAAGCAAGCACCCTACGACCTCACACCGACAAGCTCGCCACGCGGAGACAGCGTGTCGATGACCCGTGCGAGGCGATCAGGATCGACGGGTTTGACCAGGTGCTCATTGAACCCAGCCGCCAGCGCTCGCGATCGATCGGCCTCTTGCCCAAAACCGGTTAGCGCAATCATCGGCATGCTGCGCGTCGCGGGCAGCCGCCGCAGCTCTTTGGCAATCTCGTAGCCGTCCTTCCCGGGCATGCCGATGTCCATCACGATGATGTCGATCGGCTCGGTGGCAACCATGCGCAGCACCTCCTCGCGGTTCTTTGCCTGCACCACCCGGTGATTCATCAGGCGCAGAACTTCGGTGGTCGCTGCCATCGCATCGGCATCGTCTTCCACCAGCAGGAGGCGTCGGCCGACGTGCTCCGGCACGCCCGCGGCATCACCCCGCTGCTCGGACCTGGCCCTCTTGGGCAAGGTGACGATGAAGGTCGCGCCGGCTCCGCCCCCTTTGCTTTCGGCATGAACTTGCCCGCCATGCAGCTCGACAAGCTGCTTCACCAAGGCGAGGCCGATCCCCAGCCCGCTGGACATGCTGCCCGTCAACGGAGGGCCTTGAACGAACAGCTTGAAGATGTGCGGCATGAGCTCCGCGGAAATTCCCACGCCGGAGTCCACCACCTGGATCATCGCTTCATGCCCGGCGTCTCGCACTTCGACCCTGATCTCGGTACCCGGCGGCGAGCACTTGAGTGAGTTGGTCACCAGGTTGTTGACGATTTGCTCGATCCGCACCGCGTCGCCATCGACCCAGACATCTTCCGCCAGCACCGTGATCGTGTGCTTTGCCGCGCGCTCGCTGGCACGCAACGCGTCGATGCAGCTGTGCACGCAATCGGCCAGGTTCAAAGGGCTCTTGTCCAGCACGATCCGGCCCGAAGCGAGCCGACTGACGTCGAGCAGGTCATCGACGATGTGCCTCAGGTGGCGGTTTTGCCGCTGAATGATCGCGAGGAAGTTCTCCTTCGCGTCCGGGTTGGCGCGGGGATGGCTCAAGACCGCCGTGGCCCCGGCGATGGCAGCCAGCGGGTTTCTCAGCTCGTGCCCGAGCAGGGCCAGGAATTGGTCTTTGGCGGCGTTCTGCCGCTGCGCCTCTTCTCGCAAGGCCGTCTCGCGCTCCAGCAGCAGGCTGCGCTCCGCTTCGGCTGTTTCCCTGGAGCGCCGCTCGACGACTATCTGCTCGCCGGCGCGTGCCAGTGCTTCATGGAGCGCATTCACCTCGGCGAGCGAACTGCGCCCAAGAACCGGCACGATGCCATCTCCAATCTGCCCGGCCGCACGTGAGGTGTCATCGATCACCCGGATGAACAGGCGACCCAGCAAGACGGCCGCGGTCAAGGCCGCGGCAAGGGCGAGGGCACCCGCGGCAACCAGCCAGAGCACCGCCTGTGTCGCAGAGGTTTCGATTGTCTTGGCCGGAGCGGCGACGGCAACAGTCCAGCCGGTGAGTTCCGAATGGGTGAAGGCGTCGTACGAGTCCAGCCCTTCGATGGTCGGGTGCCGAATCAGCCCCTCGCTTGCAGACGCTGCGGCGGCCACCAATTCCGGCCGGGCGGGTTTGCCCAGCAACGCTTCTGCATTCAGGTTGCGGGAGATGAACATCCCGTTGCGGTCGATCACGCCAATGGTCAGAGCCGAGCCGTTCTTCAATTGCAAGGCCGACGTCTTCCAGTGGTCGACCGAGAACGCTTGCGCAATGACGTAGCGTTTGCCGTTCCAGTCTTTGGTCGGCAGGTACAGGGTGGTGAGCAGCTTGCCCGTGACCGGGCCCCGCATCACGTCGGTCACCAGCAGGCGATTCGTCGCCAGGACCTGCGCGACACGCTGCGCGGCCGCAGGCGGCGGCGGTGGGGTGCCGAACGGCACAGCGGTGTTGAGTACCTGCGTGCCAGACTCGTCAAACAGCAGTGTCCACACGTGTGGCTGGTTAACGGCCAAAGCCTGTTCGTAAAAGCTCTTGAAGTTGCCGGTGCGCAAGTGATCCGATTGCGCCAGCGCCGTCATGGACCCGAGAGACCGCTGGATCTCCCGATCCACCAGCAACGCCGACGCCCTCACGGTCTCGCGCAGGCCGCGCAATGCCGCCTCGCGTTCGCCTTCTCGCACCTTGTCAACAGCCACCACAGCCGCCAGGAAGCCCGGCACGAACACCACCGCGGCAACCAGCAGAAGCAGACCACGAATCCGCATCGGGAGTCCTCGCACAAATGCCGCCCGACACGGGCCTGGCAACAACCTGAACGTCAAGGCACCCACATGGCGACGACCCGTTGTGCCAGTCGACGCGCGAGAACATTCTTGCAGATCGCGACCGATCTGCGGCCGGCTCTCATTGCGCTTGCGGACACGGTGCAGGTGACGCATCAAGCGGGTCAGCAAGCGCCACACGCACCGTTGCCCAACCGGCGCCGCGAAGAGATATCTGTCTTTGCTGGCAACGCCGATGCACGCTCAGCTCACTTGGCTTTGATGTGTTGATCGACCCAGGCCATTCCTTCGCGGTGGGCGTGCGCCGCCGCCTGCGCTTCGGTATCGAAGTCGTCGAAATCGAGAAAGCGTTGCGACCGGGTGCGTTCGCCGCCAAGATAGAACACCGCCACACGCGCCTGGAAGCGCCCGTTGTCCTGCTTGAACGGCATGCAGTTGAGCATGAAGTCCTTGTACAGGTGCGTGTGAGGTGACAGGCGCATGAGATCGAAGAAGCAGTCGAAGCCCGAGCATTTCAGATTTGGACCGGGGGCGCGAATGGATCGCGAGTGCCACTGCAGACTCCGTCACGGATTCGTGCATCGTTGATGGCACCGCGCGACGGTAAGTTTTACCTGTCCAAGGCCGATCGAATCACAGGGAAAGGCACCTACGAAGCCAGAAGAGCCATACCACACCCGGCAAACTCCAAACCTCAAGGAATCCGCCGGGAGGCGTCCGCGCCGGCCCGATTCACAATACGCCCCATGACAAACCTAGCCACCCTCCTCAAAGCTGAGATTTCTCGCGTGGCCCGCAAAGAGCTACGCAGCCACCTTCAGGCGCTCAAGAAGGCGGTCGCCACACACCGAGCGGAGATCGCCGCATTGAAACGCCGCGCACAGGCGGCCGAAACCCAGTTGCGCCGAGTAACCCGGGCGAGTGCCAAACCGGCCGCGGCCGATGCGGAGCCCGCTCAAACACGGCAGATTCGCTTCAGCGGCAGTGCCTTGAAGGCACAGCGCCTGCGATTGAACCTGTCCGCCCGCGAATGCGGCGTGCTGGTGGGCGTGTCGGGCCTGTCGATCTACCACTGGGAGGCCGGCAAGGCCCGCCCCCGAGCCAAACACCTGCCGGCGATCGCCGCGCTGAGGAGCATGACCAAGAAGCAGGCTGCCGAAAGGCTGGCCGCGCTGTAGCACGCCACCGGCGCTCGTCGTCGGCGAGCAGCGACTGGCTGCACGTGGCTGATTCCGTTTGCGCCTGTGCTCGCGCGTCGGAAGCACGCAGCAGTTTTGCGTCGGCCTGCAAGACTTCGATCAAGCTGACCACACCTTTCTGGTAAGCCGCAAACGAAGCCCCGCGTGCGCGGCCGATCGAGCCCACTCCCCTGCGCCAGCACGCTGGCCTGCTCTTCGCGCTTGAGCAGAGCCGAGAAGGCATTTTCTACGTCCTCGGTGGCATAGACCGAAAGTATCGGGCCGAGGCCCTGGGGCGACAGCGCCGGGTGCCGCCGCGTCATTCACCTGTCGCGTAGGCCGCCATGAAGACCCGTACGGCCTCGCGCAGAAGCGCCTTGTTTTCGCGGGAATCCGGCATCTCGAGCTTCAGCAGTCCGCGGAAGTGCCCGGAGCCCAGGAACATCGACAGGAACAGGTCCGCTGCCTGAAGTGGGTTCCGCACCTTCAGCGTGCCCGCCGAGTGGGCGCGTCGCAGGTAGCCAGCCAGCTCGTCGTTCACACGCTCCGGGCCTTCCTTGTAGAACGCACGGCAGGCTTCCGGCAGCGCCCCTGCGACGCCGTAGACAGCGCGCAACGTGCCCAGGGCGTCGTCCCCGCGCGTCAGTGCGAGAAACCGGGTGCCGACCGCCAGCAGCGCCTTCTCCGGCTGCTCCGGGTCCAGCGCGGCGCCCGGGACGTCAGCCACCACCGTCGCCGTCCTGTCACGCACGACCGCCTGGAACAGCCCCTCCTTGGAGCCGAAGTTGCTGTACACGGTCATCTTGGACACACCGGCGTCCGCGGCGATGGCATCCACGCTGGCACGCTCCAGGCCATGCTCGTTGAAGTGCATTTGCGCCGCTTCCAGGATGCGCCGGCAGCGCTCAGGATCTCGTGGCCGCCCGCGTTGCGGCTTGGGAGCGGGAATCGGGGGGCTGGTCATGGGCATATTTAGTGGACTTGACAGTTCACTATAGCTCGCTCACATTAGTGGACTTGATGGTACAGCAACTGACAGCAGCCCGGGCCAAGCCCGGCCCACCCCCTCCATCCACAACACGGAGCCCATCACCATGGATGACGTCATCATCATCGGCGGCAGTTTTGCCGGCCTCGCAGCCGCCCTGCAGCTCGGCCGTGCCCGCCGCAAGGTCACCGTTCTCGATACCGGCCTGCCGCGCAATCGCTTCGCCGGCCACTCGCATGGCCTGCTCGGCCACGATCACAAGCCACCGCTGGACATCCTGGCCGAGGCGCGGCAGCAGCTGACGCGTTATCCCACGATCAGGCTGGTCAGTGCCCGGGCCGACAGCGTCTCCGGCGCCATCGACGATTTCTCCGTGGTCACCGGCGATGGCCAAAGCCTTGGCGCGCGCCGCCTGATCCTGAGCTATGGCGTCGCCGACCAGATGCCTGGTGTTCCGGGTTTTGCCGAAAGCTGGGGCACGTCCATCGTGCCCTGCCCCTATTGCGACGGCTTCGAAGTCGCCGGCCGGCATTGGGGCTTCGTCTGGTCCGGCCCGCAGTCGCACCAGTCTGCCCGGCTGTTCCTTGATTGGACCGACAGGTTGACCGTCTTCGCCGATGGTCACGACATTCCACCCGATGTCCAGGCCGATCTGGCGCGCCGCAACGTGCCTGTCGCCCTTGGCCGGATCATCGAGATCGCCCATCACAAGGGCCACATCACCACTGTCAACCTCGATACGCACCGCAATGTCGCGGTCGACGTCCTGTTCGCCCATCCGCGCAACAAGCCTTCGGCAAGCCTGCATGAATCACTGGGCCTCGCCACGGGCGATACGCCCACCGGCATCGTCCTCAAGGTCGACGAGCGCCGCCAAACCAGCATGCCCGGCATCTACGCCGCCGGCGACCTTGCCACGTCTTTCCTCCCCTCGGTGACCCAGGCTTCATCGCAGGGCGCGATGGCGGGCATCTTCGCCCAGCAATCGATGCTGGCTTGAGCGTTCAGCCTCGTCGTGGAGCGAACATGAGCGCGCTTGAACTGAAGGTTCCTCCCCCTTTCGTGGCGCTGGCGCTGGCGCTTCTCATGTGGCTGACGCCCGCCTTCGCGGGCCTGGTGCCGGTGCCCCATGCGGCCCGCGTGCTCTGCGCCGTCATTCTGGTGTGCATCGGCCAAGGCATCAGCATCGCCGGAATGGTTGCGTTTCGGCGCGCCAAGACTACCGTGAACCCGGTCAAGGCAAGCCTGGCGTCGTCGTTGGTCGTCCAAGGCGTGTACCGCTACACGCGCAACCCCATGTATGTCGGGCTCTTGCTGACCCTGTTGGCGTGGGCAGTGTTTCTGGGGAATCCGTTCTCTGTCCTGTGGGTTGTCGTGTTCGCGCTTTACATCACTCGGTTCCAGATCATTCCGGAAGAACGTGTGTTGGTGTCTCTGTTCGGGGCAGCGTACGAGGCTTACAAGGGCAGGGTACGCAGATGGGTATGAAGCCTGAGACGAGTGGAGGCCGGCCGTGACCTGAGCCTGTGCCATCGGCTCACTTAATGGGCTTGACAGTCCATTAGTTTCGGCTGCACTTACTGGATGCGAGAGTCCAATAAATGAAGCCATCTTTCATGACCCATGCTGCGGCGGCCGCTTTGTCGGTGTTGATCCTGGCCGCATGCTCCACTCCGGCGCTCCAGGCGCCGTCCCCGTCCGTCCCGCTGCCGGCCAGCTTCTCGAACGAGGCGGCCGCCGTTCCCGCGGCACCGGCCCTCGACGATGCCTGGTGGGGCGGTTTCGGCGACGCCGCGTCGCGGCTTCGGTGTGGCGTCGTTCTCGGTTTTTGGCATCTTATTTAGTGGACTTGACAGTACAGTATAGTTTGTTAAACTTACTGTACTCTGTAGTCCAGTATGTGCGATGTGCTTGCTGACCAAGCCAGCTGCCTTCCAGCATTGAACTGCCGTCGATCGAAACCACCCTGCAAGAAGGAACTGCCATGTCGAATTCTGAAGTTGTCGTTGTTACTGGTGTGTCGTCAGGCATCGGGCGTGCCGCCGCCGAGAAGTTTGTTCAGCAGGGTTGCCGCGTATTCGGCACCGTGCGCAACACCGCAAAAGCACAGTCGATCCCCGGTGTTGTTCTGGTTGAGATGGACATCCGCGACGACGCCTCCGTTCAGCGTGGAATCCAGGCCATCGTCGGCCAGGCGAAGCGCATCGATGTGCTCGTCAACAGCGCCGGCGGAACCTTGCTCGGCTCGGTGGAAGAAACGTCGATCACCGAGGCCCAGTCGCTGTTCGACACCAACGTCTTCGGCACCTTGCGGGTTACTCAGGCGGTGCTGCCGCACATGCGCGCTCAGCGGTCGGGAAGAATCGTCAACATCAGCTCGGTTCTGGGCTTCCTTCCCGCTCTTTACATGGGGCTTTACTCAGCATCCAAGCATGCCATCGAGGGCATGTCGGAGACCCTGGATCATGAAGTGCGCAATTTCGGCGTCCGTGTGGTGCTTGTCGAGCCTTCGTACACCAAGACTAATCTGGACATCAACGCGCCACAAACGGCTTCGAGGATTTCGGCCTACGACGCTGAGCGCGACATCGTGTCCCGTGGAATCGTCAAGAACGTCAATGATGCGCCCGGGCCCGAGGGGGTCGCAGCCACCATCGTCGATGCCGCCTTGGGCGCATGGAAGATGCGTCGCACGCCCAAAGGCCAGGCCTCTTTGGTGGCCAAACTGCGCCGCTTCATGCCAGCAGGTCCGGTCGATGCAAGCCTGAGAAAGATGGTCGGGCTCGCCTGAAGGGGCTGAGATGAATATGAAAACTTCCCAACCAGCTTCCAAGTCGGAGACCGACATGTCCATCACCACCGATACCCCGTCTGGAATCAGGATTCCGGGCATGCAGAGCCATTTCCTTGAGCCGGCCGGACCGGGTGCCCAAGGGCAAGGCCGACTGCGCTACATCACGGGCGGGAGAGGCGCACCGTTGGTGCTGCTGCACACCGTACGCACCCAGGCCGAGCACTTCCGCCAGCTCATTCCCCTGGTCCAGGAGCGGTACACCGTGTACGCGCTCGATCTGCCAGGAATGGGCTACTCGCAAATTGTGTCCGGCGCCTCTTATGAGGAGCCCGCCATGCGCGCTGCGGTCAAGCAGCTCATGACGCAACTGGATCTGCGCGATGTGACTCTGCTCGGGGAGTCGATGGGCGCGGTGCTCGCCCTCACGACTGCGGCCGATCTGCCCGAGCGGGTTCGACGCGTCGTGGCGATCAACCCCTATGACTATGCGGATGGAATCAAGAGGTCCAGCCTCTTGGCTCGGTTCATCATCACCGGCGTCCTCGCGCCCGGTATCGGCCCGGTGTTCGCCGGACTGGAACCCAAACCGATCATGCGCGCCGTATTCAACGGCGGCCTTGTCGACACGACCGCGCTCCGGGAGGACTACCTGGATGAATTGCTCAAGGTCGGCCGCCGACCTGGCTACCCGACCGTCGCCCGCGCCGTGTACGGGAGCCTGCCCAGCCTCGTCGCAGCCCGCCCTCTCTACCCCAAGGTCAGCGCACCGGTCCACCTCATCTATGGAGAGAAGGACTGGTCGCGACCCTCCGATCGACAGGCCAACCAGCAGCTCCTGCCCACCGCCCAGTTCACCGAGGTGTCAAACGCCGGCCATTTCCTCGTCTTGGAAAGACCCGACGTGCCAGCCAAGCTGCTGAACCAGGTCAACTGATCGCACCCGACGCGGCCTGCGATGGTCAGGCCGCCGGCCTGTCCCTTATCCAGTCCAGTCATTGACGTCGAAGATCGACGTCAAAGAAGCCATGCCGGGCCGCCAGAACTGTCACTGGCGCCCGGCCTTCACCAGTGCGATCAACCTGCGCCGTCTCGGCCGCCCCGCGCATAGGCCGCCATGAACACCCGCACCGTCTCCTGCAGCAGCGCTCTGTTCTGCTGAGCGTTGGGTGGGTCCAGCATCAGCAGTCCGCGGATGTGGCCATCGCCTAGGAACGTCGCCATGAACAGGTCCGCCGCCTGCCGCGGGTGCCGCACCGTCAATGTGCCGGCTGCATTGGCACGGCGCAGGTAGGCCGCCAGGTCGCCGATCAGCCGATCGGCGCCTTGCCGGTAGAAGGCGTGGCAGGCCCGCGGCTGTGTACCGGCCGTGCCGTAGAGCGATCGGAACTGGTCCAACTCGCCTTCATCGCGCGCCAGCGTGAGGAACTGCCCGCCGATGGCCAGCAGCGCCTTGCGGGGCTTCTTCGGGTCCAGCGCTTCGGCGCCAGAGATACCGCCCACCACGCGCCCGGTGCGGTCGCGGACCACCGCCTCGAACAGACCTTCCTTCGATCGGAAATGGCAGTAGATGGTCATCTTCGAGACACCGGCATGAGCGGCAATCGCGCTCACGCTGGCCCGCTCCAGCCCGTGAGCATGGAAGTGGCTGCACGCCGCTTCCAGGATGCGCCGGTAGCGCTCCGGGTCGGGGGGTCTGCCGCGCCGCGGCTTTGCTGCGGCATCGTCTTGGGCTTTGAACATTTCAATTAGTGTACTTGACGGTCCATTAAGTGTGGCTATACTTAACGTACTTTCTAGTCCACTAATTAGGCGCTCATGACACCTTCTTCGCGTCTCAGCCTCGATCCCGGCGTCTGGGCCATCCGCCCGGTGGCGCTGGCGGCCCTGGTCTTCTTGTCGGCCTGCTCGGTTGCGCCGGTGCAGCCCCCATCGCCGTCGGTGCCGCTGACCGCCGCCTTTGCGCACGGCGCGCCGGCGCCGGTCGCCGGCCAGACGCTCGACGGCGCCTGGTGGGCCGGCTACGGCGACCCAGCGCTCACGGCGCTGATCGACGAGGCCCTGGCCGCCAACCAGGACGTGGCCATCGCCCTGCAACGCGTCGCCCAGGCCCGTGCGGGCCGCGATGCCCAGGGCTCTCGGCTGTGGCCCACGGTGGGTCTGCAGGGTTCGGCTTCGCGCAGCGAGAGCGGCCTGCCAGAAGCAGTCAAGCAAGGCGGCCAGCCCGACACGCGTGTGTATCGCGCCGGTGTCGACGTGGCCTGGGAGATCGATCTGGCCGGCGGCGTGCGCGCCGCACGCGACGCAGCGCAGGCCGATGCCGTGGCCGCCACCGCGGGCGTGGACGGCGCGCGCTTGCTGGTGGCCAGTGAGGTGGCGCGGCAGTACTTCGTGCTACGCAGTGCCGAAGAGCGGCTGCGCATCGTGCAAGCCCTGGCCGCAGCCCAGCGCGAGACGGCCGCCCGCGTGGGCAGCCGCCAGCGCGAAGGCGAGGCGAGCGCCTTCGACCTGGACCGCGCGGGCGCCGAAGCGGAGGCGCTCGACGCGCAGGTGCCTCCATTGCGCATGCTGGCTGGCGTCTCGCAGACCCGGTTGGCCGTGCTGTTGGGCCGCAACCCATCGTCGCGCGTCGTCGGCGAGAGTGCAGCGTTTGTGTGGCCGGCCATGCGCGAGATTGGTACCGGCCAGCCCAGCGAACTGCTGAGGCGCCGTCCCGACTTGATCGCGGCCGAGGCTCGCGTTGCAGCCGAGACGCTGCGCGGTGCCGAAGCGCGCGCGCAGTGGTGGCCCAAGCTCTTCATGAGCGCGCTCTTCGGCCGCGAGGACCTGCGACTGAATGCGATGGATCTCGCGCCGGTGCATTTTTCAAACGTCGCGCTGGCGTTTGCGGCGCCGATCTTCAATGCAGGTCGCATCGACGCCGGCATCCGCGTGCAGTCGGCACGCGCCGACGAAGCGCTGCTGGCCTGGCAGAAGGCGGTGCTGGTGGCCGTGCAGGAAGTCGAAGACAGCCTGCTCGTGCGCACCGAAGAGGCCGAGCGCGCCGCCGCGCTGAGCCGCACCGTCGACCACCGCCGGCGCTCGCTGCAGCGTGCGCAGTCGTTGCAGCGCGAAGGCCAGATCGACCTGCTGGTGTTGCTGGACGTGCAGCGTTCGGTGCTGTCCAGCGAACTCGCCCTGTCGGACAGCCACCTCCAGCAGGTGCTGGCCGACGTTCAACTCTACAAGGCACTGGGCGGGGGCTTCGCGCCGGCCCGGGCCGTTTCCACGACCCCTCTTGCCGCAAGGACGCCACAATGAACAGGATCTCTCCCGCCATGATCCTCACGGTCATTGCCGCCGCCAGCGCGCTGTTGGCCGCGTGCAGCCAGCCGCCCGCTCCGGCCGCCGCCGTCAAGCCGGTCTTCGTGACCACGGTGACGCAGACGGCGTCCGCGCAGACGCGCACCTTCACCTCCGTGGTTCGAGCCCGTGTCGAGACGGACCTGGGTTTTCGCGCCGGCGGCAAAGTGGTCGACCGGCTGATCGAGGTCGGTGAGGTCGTGAAGGCCGGCCAGGTACTCGCTCGCCTCGACCCGGCCGACTATCAGTTGGCGGCGAGGGCCGCTGCCGACCAGGTGCAGGCTGCTTCCGTGGATGCGCAACAAGCCGCATCTGACGAGGCGCGCATGCGCCGCCTGCTCGCCGACGGTTCGGTGGGCACCGCCGACCATGAGCGCCAGAAGGCGCGTGCCGACGCGGCTGCGGCTCGCCTGGACCAGGCCCGCCGCCAGCTCGACCTGGCACGCAACCGCGAAGGCTATGCGACGCTGGTGGCGCCCTATGCCGGCGTGGTGACGGCGCTGCGCTTCGAGCGCGGCCAAGTGGTCCCTGAAGGCCAGCCCGTGCTGTCGCTGGCCCGTGATGGCGAACGCGAGATCGTCGCCGACCTGCCGGAAGAATGGGTGGGTCGCGCACGGACCCTCACTGCCGCGGCCACGCCTTGGCACGGCACAACACAAGATGCAAAGGTGCCTCTGCGACTGGTGCTGCGCGAACTCTCGCCATTGGCCAGCGCTCAGGGCCGGACCTTCCGCGTGCGCTATGCCGCGGCGCCCGAGTCGCGCGCGCAGGTGGCGGCGCTGCCACTGGGCAGCACCATGCAGCTGAACCTGTCCAGCCCGAGCGCGGGCGCGGCGACTGCCACGCTGCCGGTCACTGCGCTGGTGAAGGCCAGCGGCTCCGCGGGCGTCTGGGTGCTGGATGCCAAGGGCTCCGGCCTGGCGTTCCAGCCCGTGCAGGTGGTCGGCATGGATGACGCGTCGGTGCACGTCACCGGCTTGGCCACCGGCAGCCGGGTGGTCAGCGTCGGTGCGCAGAAGCTCGATGCCGGCATCAAGGTGCGGGCCGTCGAACGTGCGCCCGAAGCGGGGCCCGCCCCTGTCGCCAAGAGCTCACAAGGGCAATCATGAAGCGCTTCAATCTCTCCGAATGGGCCGTCACGCACCAGCCGATGGTGCTGTTCCTGATCATCGCGACGCTCATCGTCGGCGTCATGTCCTTCAGCCGGCTGGGCCGTCTGGAGGACCCCAACTTCGACGTGCCGCAGATGACGGCCATCGTCGTGTGGCCCGGCGCCACCGCACAGGACGTGCAAGACCAGGTGCTCAACCGCATCGAGCGCCGGCTGCAGGAGCTGGATCACTTCGAGTACGTGCGCAGCTTCTCGCGCCAGGGCTACGGCGGCATCACGCTGTGGATGAAGGGCGGCAGCAGCAAGGAAGAGCTGAAAAACGCCTGGTACCAGGTGCGCAAGAAGATCGGTGATGTGCGCCAGGAGTTTCCCGAGGGCGTGCGCGGACCCTTCTTCAACGACGAGTACAACGACCGCTACAGCGTGCTTTACGCGTTGAGCGCGCCCGAGCTTTCGATGGCCGAGCTGTTGACGGTCACCGAAGACGTGAAGCGGCGCATCCAGGGCGTGGAGGGTGTCGGCAAGGTCGACGTGCTGGGCAAGCAGGCCGAGCGCGTGTACGTGGAGCTGTCCACGCGCCGGCTGGCCGCGCTTGGCATCCCGGCCACGGCGGTGTTCGACGCGCTGGCGCGCCAGAACCTGGTGGCCCCTGCCGGCTCGTCCGACGCCACGCATGACCGCGTGCAAGTGCGCGTCGACGGCGGTCTGCGCAGCGCCGCCGACGTGTCCAACGTGACGCTGGAAGTCGGAGGCCGCTTGCTGCGGCTGGCCGACATCGCCACCGTGCGCAGCGGCTACGAAGACCCGCCGAGCATGACCATCCGCCACAACGGCGTGCCCGTGCTGGCCATCGGCGTGACGATGCAGGCCAACGGCAACGTGCTGGACTTCGGGCGTGCCCTCGAACAGCGGCTGGCGCAGGTGCGGCAGGAGCTGCCGGCCGGCGTGGAGATCCAGCAGTACGCCGACCAGCCGCGCGTGGTGGAGGAGTCGGTCTGGGAGTTCGAGCGCTCGTTCCTGGAGGCGCTGGCCATCGTGCTGGCGGTGTCCTTCCTGTTCCTGGGCTGGCGCACCGGCATCGTGGTGGCCGCATCGGTGCCGCTGGTGCTCGGGCTGGTGGCCGCCGTCATGTACGCGGCCGGCTGGGCTCTGGACCGCATCTCGCTGGGTGCGCTGATCATTGCGCTGGGCTTGCTGGTGGACGACGCCATCATCGCCGTGGAGATGATGGTGGTGAAGCTCGAGGAGGGCTGGGACCGGCTGCACGCGGCCACCTATGCCTACACGTCCACGGCGTTCCCGATGCTGACCGGCACGCTGGTCACCGCCGCCGGCTTCATGCCGGTGGGTTTCGCCAAGTCGATTGCGGGCCAGTACGCGGGCGGCATCTTCTGGGTCGTCGGCGTGGCGCTGATTCTGTCGTGGCTGGTGGCCGTGATCTTCACGCCGTACCTCGGTGTGCTTCTGTTGCCAAAGAACCTGGGGAATCGCGAGGCGGGCACGCACCACGACGTCTACGACCGGCCCGTCTACCACCGGCTGCGCGCCGTCATCGATTGGGCGGTGCAGCGCCGGGCCTGGGTGCTGGGCGCCACAGTGCTGATCTTCGCGATTGCCGGAGCCGGCATGCTGACGGTGCAGCAGCAGTTCTTCCCCATCGCCTCGCGGCCGGAACTGCTGGTGGACCTGCGATTGCGCGAGGGAGCATCTTTCGCCGCGACGGAGCGCCAGGTGAAGCTGCTCGAAGCACGACTGGCGAAGGACCCTGACATCGAGTTCTTCACCGCCTACACAGGCGCCGGCACGCCGCGCTTCTACCTGTCGATCCAGCCGGAACTGCCGAACCCGGGATTCGCACAGTTCGTCATCAAGACGCCGGGCATCGAACAGCGCGAACGCGTGCGCACCCGGCTGATGGAGATGTTCGCCAAGGACGAGGCCTTGCCCGATGTCACAGCGCGCGTCACGCGCCTGGAGTTCGGCCCGCCGGTCGGCTTCCCGGTGCAGTTCCGCGTCATCGGCCCTGACAAGGCGCAGGTGCGCGAGATCGCCTACCGGGTGCGCGACGCGGTACGCCAGAGCACGCTGGTGCGCGACACGCAACTCGACTGGAACGAGCAGGTCCGCTCGATGCAGATCCACGTGGATCAGGACAAGGCACGGCTGCTGGGCCTGTCCACGGCCGACATCCAGGGCCTCGTGCAGACCACGCTGGACGGCGCGCCCGTGACGCAGATCCGTCGCGGCGAAGAGCTCATCGACGTGGTCGTGCGAGCCACACCCGAGGAGCGCAAGAGCATCGGTCAACTGGGCGACCTGCAGGTCTTCACGCGTAGCGGCGAGACCGTTCCGCTGTCGCAGTTGGCGCGCGTGGAGCCGAGCTTCGAAGAGCCGGTGCTGTGGCGGCGCAACCGCGACATGGTGCTCACCGTGCGCAGCGACGTCGTCGACGGCGTGCAGGGTCCTTACGCCACGGCGCAGATCCGCCCGTCGCTGCAACCCATCGTCGACAGCTTGCCTGCGGGCTACCGCATCGAGGACGGTGGTGCCACCGAGGAGAGCGACAAGGCCAACACGGCGTTGTTCGCGGTGTTCCCGGCGATGTTCGCGGTGATGCTGACGCTGCTGATGATCCAGCTGCAGAGCTTTTCACGCCTGTTCATGGTGTTCATGACGGCGCCGCTGGCACTGATCGGCGTGGTGCCGGCGCTGCTGCTGTTCCAGGCGCCGTTCGGCTTCGTCGCGCTGCTGGGCGTCATCGCCCTGAGCGGCATGATCATGCGCAACTCGATCATCCTGGTCGACCAGATCGACCAGGACATCGCGCGTGGCGTGGCGCCCTGGACCGCCATCGTCGACGCCACGGTGCGGCGCTCGCGCCCCGTGGTGCTGACGGCCGCCGCCGCGGTGCTGGCCATGATCCCGCTCACACACAGCGTCTTCTGGGGACCGATGGCCATCTCGATCATGGGCGGCCTCGTCGTGGCCACGGCACTCACCCTCGTCTTCGTGCCGGCGCTGTATGCCGCCTGGTTCCGCATCCAGCGCGACAGCCCGGCACAGGCACCGGCCGGCGCGCCACTCGCCGCGGCTGCATGAGCACGCGAGCACCACCCAGCCTCGACGCCAAAGGAAACATGACGAACAACAACAGTCGATCACTGTGCATGGTCGACATCGAACGCACTCCTACCCTCAACTTCAAGGAATCAAGATGAAAGCTCTGAACATTGGTCTGCTGATCGTTTGCGGTCTCACGGCAGGTTCTGCGATGGCACAACCCATCGTGGTGACGGTACCGCGTACCGTCGCTGCAACGTCCCAGCCTCTCAGCCGCGCTGAAGTCAAGGCGGACCTGTACATGTGGCGTCTCTCAGGCATGCAGGACGCTGCGTTCTTCAGCGAATACCACGACGAGCAGAACCCTCAGTACCGCGCCGCCCTGGCTCGCTACCAGGCCATGCGTTCCTCGCCGGATTACGCCGCGTTGGTCGAGAAGCTGCGTGCTGATCCGTCCGCGCCTGTGGTCGGACGCTGAATGAGGCCGACACCCACATGAACTCCACCAAGGTACAACAGAAGACGCTGCTCGCCATGGCGGTCAGCCTCGCCTGCGTCGGCACGGCCCACGCGGCCGCCTTCCAGCTCAAGGAGCAGAGTGCCGCTGGCCAGGGGCGCGCCTTCGCGGGCTCCATCAGCCAAGGTGGAGATGCCACCGTGATCGCGAACAACCCCGCCGCCATGACGCTGCTGAACGGCCGGTTGATCCAGGCCGATGTCGCCGTCATCGATTACTCCGTCAAGTTCGACGGCACGGGCCATGACGCGCTGGGTCGCCCGCTGTCCGGAGGCAACGGCGGCAATGCCGGCGACACCGCTGCGGTGCCGTCGTTGTACTTCCACACGCCGCTGACGGATCGAATCCATCTGGGCTTGTCCGTCACGGCGCCGTTCGGCTTCAAGACCGAATACGACGATGGCTGGGTCGGCCGTTACCAAGGCGTGAGAACGGAGCTCAAAGCCATCGACGCCGGCGTGGCGGGGTCGTACAAGGTGAACGAGGCGCTGTCACTCGGTGCCTCGGTGTTCGCTGAACGCATGGAGGTGAAGCTGCGCGACGCGATCGACTTCGGTGCTCTGCTGGCCGCCTCCAGCGTCCCCGGCTTCTCACCGACAAGCGCGGACGGATACATCAACATCGACGGTCACAACACCGCGGTCGGCTACACGCTCGGTGCCCTGCTGCGCCCGGCCGAGGGAACAACGATCGGATTGGCCTACCGCTCGGAAGTCAAGCACAAGCCGAAAAGCGCCCAGGTCGACTTCTCGGTCCCCGCGGCGGCCAACGCCGTGCTGTCCGCCGCCAGGCCCAACACATTCGTGAGCACGACCGCGAGCACCGAGCTGACGATGCCGTCGTCCTGGACGCTCAGTGCCAGCCAGCGGCTCGACGACCAGTGGACCGTGATGGCGGACTACTCGCGCACGCAATGGGAAAAGTTCGGCAGCGTGGTGCTCGACTTCGCATCCAACCTGCCCGACGAGACACTGCACTTCGGCTACCGGAACACATCGTTCTACTCGATCGGCACGGAGTACCGGGCCAACGACAGCTGGACCTTCCGTGGTGGCTTGGCCTATGACCAAACCCCCGTCACCGATGCGGTGCGAGACGTTCGCGTTCCTGATGTCAGCCGAAGGTGGCTGTCTCTCGGGGCGACGTGGCAGGTGAGCAAGCCGCTGACCTACAGCGTGGGCTATACCCACCTGTTCATCAAGGACACGAGCGTGAACCTGACATCGTCCAGCGGCAGTACGCTGCAAGGCTCGTACAAGCTGAGCAGCGACATCGTCGCGGTGTCTGCCCAATACCGCTTCTGACAATGGAGTGAGCCTGGCGAAGAAGCTGCGATGACGCTGTTCGCCGGCTCCCGATGCGAGCACGAGAGCGGACAGCGCTCGCGTCAGGCCCGGCCCGCGCGCACCTGGCGGCGATGGCGCCAACCGACCACCGCATGCCAGGCGAAGGGTGCGAGCAGCGCCACACCGAGCAGCATGTGGCCCAGGCCGGCAACGTTCGCCCAGGTCTCGTCGGAGAGGTAGTAGATGCCCACGGCCGTTGCCATCAGCAGCAGGTAGGTCAACGCCAGCAGCAGGCCGCTCCAGCGCTGGCGGTGCCGGCGCCAGCCGGCGCGCATGTGCACGCTCCACAGGGCGCCGATGATGATCATCATCAGAAAGGCCAGGCTGGTGTGCAGCGCGGCCAGGAGCACACGTGAGCCCGACGGCATGCGCAAGCCGGTGCTCCAGGCCGCACGCACCTCCAGCGTGTTGGGCACAAGCAGGCAGCCGCTCGCATAGACGAGCACGCTGCTCACCACCAGCACCGTCTCGAACCAACGCGGGTAGCCCTTCACGCGGCCTGTCTTTCGAAGGCGGGCTCGACGAGGTGGCCGCCCAGGCGTGCCACCCAGTCCTTGCGCGTGCTGTGGCTCGCGGTGGCTGCCACCTTGGTGAGCGCATCGGCACGCCAGCCAGTGCGCGCCAGCACCGTCCATAGGGCCGTGGGCGCCGTATCAGCACCAGCAACGGCACCGACGATGCTTGCCGGGAACGCCTCGCTCGGAAGCCCGCCCTGCGACGTGGCCAGCGCGGCATTTCGCACATGGCCGAGCGGCGTCATGCGGCCACCGGCTTCGCGGCGTTGAACCGGCAGATCGGCGTCACCGAACACGCGCAGATCGCCGCCGGCATTGACCCAGCCCGAGCTCACGCCCGCACGCCGCAAGGCCTGCACGGCGAGGTCGACGGCGTAGCCCTTGGCGATGCCGTCCAGCGTGACGCGAACCGGCCGGCGCAGGCGTGCGGCGTCGGTGGTCAGTTCGATGTCGCTCGCGTCGCCGCATTCCATCAACGGCACACCGCCGTGGTCGGGCAGATCGCCGCGACGCACCAGCGTGCCGCCAACTGTGCAATTGAAGCGGCCACCGCTGGCCGCCGTCATGCCGCGTGCTAGGCGCAAGAGACGCAAGGTCGCGGCGCTCAGCCGCACCCAATGGCCGGGCTGCGCATTCAGCTGCGACAGCTCGCTCTCGGGGTCTTGAAAGCTCCACTTCGCATGCGAGGCAGCGAGGCTGTCGAAGGCAGCGTGAACGCCGCTCTCGGCCTGGCCACCCGAGGCCACCACCTCGACGTAGGTGCCCAGCAGCGGCCGCATGCGCCGCAGTTCAGCCATGGCTGAGAAAGAGCTTGTGGATGACGAGCAGGCGCTTCACGCCGTCCATCACATTGCGGCACGAGAGCGTGGCGCCGGTGATGTTGGGCACGTCGTCGTCGAGCTTGAAATGATCGGCCAGGGTCTTGCCGGTGAAAGCCTTGCGCCAGCTGGCGTCGCGGATCTGGCCTCCGTGCGTTTCGCGGTAGCTCAGGATCTCGACGCCCAGCACCTTGCCGTCGGGCGAGATGGCCGTCGCGTAGGTGATGAACTCGTGCTTGCCGATGACGTCGTCGACCACGAACCAGCCTTGCAACTGGCCGTCGCGCTCGGCACGCCAGACCTTTTGCTCGTCCCAGCGCTGCCGCACACCCGACTCGGCCTTGATGCGGTCACGCTGTTCGTCGTTGAGCTTCAACGGCTGCGCAGCAAAGCCCTTTGCCGCCGGAAACAGCAGCACCTGGGCCTGCTCGACCGACAGGTAGTCGGCCGCGTGGGCCGGCCAGCTCAGGACGGCAGCCGGCAGCAAGAACATCCCCCAGTCGCGTGCAGCTTTCATCGCAGACCTCCGTCAGAAGTTGTAGCCCACCTTCAGGCGCACTTCGTTTTTGGTCTTCTCGATCAGGTGCAGGTGATCATCGGCCTGGCCTTCATAGCGTTCGCCACCGCCGCGAACCTGCTTGAACAGCGTCAAGGTCGCCCACCACTGGTTGCCGCCATAGTGGAGCGACGGGCCGGCAAACAGCGACCAGCGCTCGAGTCCGACCTCGGTCTCGAATTCCGACTCGCGCAGCATCTCGACGCCGGCATACCAATTGGGCGCAAACCGGTACGACAGGCCCGTTCCGATCTTGGTGGAGATCTCCATTTCGGGCGTCGTCGGCCAGTCGAAATCGGCCGGCAGGTTGCTGATGGCCGCGCGCTTTTCGTAGGCCGCCCGAATCCCCAGGTTGCCGACCCAGGTGAGCTGGCCTTCCATGAAGTACTTCTGCGCCTGGAGCTGCGTCTCGATCTCGTATTCCTTCTTCTTCTGGCCGGAATGCTGATCGAGCACGCCGTACTCGATGGAGGTGGTGCCCGACAGGCCGAAGTCGTCCTTGGCAGGGCTCAGGAAGTTGTACTTGACGGCCAGCTCCACGCCTTGGAAGCGCAGGCCGAACTTCTTGTCGCTCGGCAGGTAGCCGTCGATCACCAGACCGGACGTGTTGAGGGCCATCCCGTTCAACTCGGCCGACACCTGAAAGCGGTCCGTCACGCCGTATTCGAACTCGGTCTTGGTGTCGAGCGCACGGTAGGTTCCGCTGCCCTTGTCCGAGCGCTGGGTGAACCACTGGTAGAACTCGCTGGCCCCCTTGGGCAGCACCTCGGCGCCACGAACGTAGCCAAACAGGTTTTCGTCGGCCAGGGCCGCCGCGGAACTGGCCAGCAATGCAGCGGCGATCAAGCCATCGCGCAGGGAAAAGGGCATGAAGCCTCCGAGTATTTTTGGGAGGCGGCGATATTAACGCGAATGAATCTCATTTGTCGTACGCGGCGTTGCGCCGGAGCTGCAACACAGAACCACATGAACGGTGTGCACTTTTCCACTGAGTTCAAACTCAAGCTGAAAGCCACTGCCGGATGCACAAATCTCGGCGCTACGATCCCATACTTCACCACAGAGGGGCTCTCGGGTGCGCAGAGAAGGAAGCCTGATCGTCTTCGACAAGAACGCGACCAGCATGGAGGCGCTGATTCACGTCGTGGAGCGTCAACCTCGCTTCACACGGGCCGTGGCCAGCTGGCTGAATGCCGAGAACTCGCCTTATCTGCTGCTCGGCTCCACCGGCGGAACCGTGCCCGAGGTCTTCGCACTGGGCGCGCGCGACCTCTACCACCTGCTGAACGACGTGTTGGCCAAGGCCGCCGAGCTGTTGTCCGCCACAACGCTGTCCGAGTCATCGGCCAGTGCGGTCGACGAAGAGCTGAGCTACAAGGTCAGCGCAGCCTGGTCCGAGATCCTCGTTCAGCGCACATTGCCCGAAGACGCACGGCCGTGGCGTCGTGGCGAGACATCGACCCTGCAAACCGTCGCGCTGTGAGCCTCGATGGCCGGACGGCCATCTCCAACTCGACCTGATGCGTCGCGCAGCACGAAGCACGAAGCACGGAGCACGGAGGATGGCACGCCGTGGCGTGCATCCGTCGGTGTTGCGCTCCGCCCTGCCCCAAGCCCACCGGCTCAGGAAGGCAGGAAGTCCACCGGGTAAGTGGCGACCATCGTATCGACTGACTTGGATCCGAAATCGAACTGCTTGATGCGAGCGAGCAGCTTGCGCTCGAGCTCAGGAGCCTTGAGCTCGCTCGACTCGATGCGCACCTCGGAGACTTCGCCCGACGGCGAGATGGTCAGCTTGAACACCACCTTGCCTTGCAGCCCAGGTTCGTCGCGTAGCGCGCGGTTGAATATGCTTTGGAGCGACCCTTTGTTGCGATCGAAGACGATGCGGATGTCTTCGATCGAACGCGAAGCCTTGCCGCTGCCACCCTTCTGAAGCGTGCCACCGCCGCCACCACCACCCTGGCCCGAACCGGCACCGGTGCCGCCACGGCCACCGCCGCCTGCGCCCCCACCGCCCCCGCCACCTGCCACGCCTTCGACCAGCGTGGTTGCGCGGCCGGCCAGGCCACCACCACCGGTGTTGCGGCTGTAGCCGGCGGTATTGATGCCGCCGCTGCCACCCGCTGCGTTCGAGGTGATCATGGCGCGATCGGGCGTGCCCTGGTCCGTGCCGGCGCCGACGCCCACACCCACCCCGGCACCCACACCGGGGCCTTGCTTGATGTTCTGTGCGAGCTGCACGGCCGTGGGTGCGCTGTGCAGCTCGGCCAGCGTGTCCTTCATCGCCAGCAGACCGACTCCGGCGGCCTTGCGTCGTGCGCCTTCGATCTCGCCCGCGGGCTTGTTGGGCTGCGGCACGCGGGCCTCGGGCACGGGTGCCGCCTTCTTCAGCGGCTCGGGCTTCACCGGCTCGGGCGTGCCGAGCTTGGCTTCGAGCTCCTTGGCCGCATCGGGCTTGATCACCGGCTTGGGCGGAGGTGGCGGCGTGCGTTGCTCGATCATCAGCTTGGCCAGGCGCGGCGGCAGCTCGACAGGCGCTGCGCGATCGACCTTCGGTTTCGGCAACAGCAGCAAGAGCAGGCAGATGATCATGACGACGATCAGCACCCCGTTGAGGATGCGGCGGAACCGCTTGTCGTCCTCGGGCACATTGGCCCAGGCCAGCACCGGAGAACGGAAGGAGATTGCGAGAGCAGTCATGTCAGTACCGCCCGGCCGTCCGAAGGGACTGACGCGCCCCGCGGGGGCAGCGAACGAAGTGAGCTTGGGGCAGTTTCATATCAGCTCTTCCTCTGCACGGCGAACACGATTTCGCTGAAGTTCGCGCGAGCGCTGGTGTACATGACCTTGCGCAGCAGGCTGTACGGAATGTTCTTGTCACCCATGATGGTGATGGCCTTGGTGGCAGCGTCTTTGTCTGCTCCGATCACCTGCCGGCTCGACAGCAGGTCGAGCTCGGTCTTGAGGCCGGCGATCTCGTCGCCCTGCTGCGCATTCGCTTCGGCCGTCGACGCCACCTTGCGACCATCGACCACGATATCGGTGTCGCTCACCGCGACGACGATGGTCTGGCGCGGCGCCTTCTCGGCGCTCGAGATCGGCAGCTTGACGGCGCGCGCGTTGGTCAACACCTCGATGCCGGTGCTCGACATCAGGAAGAAGATCAGGATCGTGAAGATGTCGATCAGGGCCACGAGGTTCATGTCGAGCCCGGACTGGTTGCGCGCCTTGCGGGCGGCGCGCTTCTGGATCGGCGTGAGTTTCATGGCATGCCCTATTTCTTGACGACGCTGGTCGGTGCGTCGCCGATGGAGATGTCGGGGAACAACTCGATGTTGGGCGTCTTCGCCTTGGCACCCGGCGGCTTGGCCTCGCGCACCGCGTCCATCACCTGCACCAGCGTGTCGTAGGAGGTGTCAGGTTGGGCGAGAACGCTGGCCGCCTTGGAGTCCGGGAACTTCCCCTTGATCTGCTGCATGAGCACCGACAGTGCCGGCAGGTCGTAGCCTTGCGGCGTGCTGGCGATGCGCTGGATCAGCCCGCCGATGCGGTCGCCAACCTCCAGCGCGTCGGACCGGATGACGACCTCGAGCTTGAGGTCATTGACCTTGAGCTGCTCGACACCCGAATTCTTCGCCGGCAGCGAGAGCTCCAGCACCGCCAGGTGCGAGAACACCGCCGTGGAGAGCAGGAAGGGCACCAGCACCACGATCACGTTGATGAACGCGGTGACCTCCAGATGCACCGCATGCTTGCGCGGGCGTCTCACGGGCATGGTCAGACCTCCGGAGTTTGAGCGTGGCAACCCATGATCAGCGCACCCCGGCTTGCTGCTCGGCCTTCAGGCGCCCGGTCAGGTTCAGGAAGCTGATCTTCGCGGCTTCGAGACCGTCGACGATCTCGCTGGTGCGCGCCTGCAGGAAGGCGTGGATGAGCAGGAAGGGAATGGCCACCGACAGTGCAAACGCAGTGTTGTTCATCGCGATCGAGATCGATGCCGACAACAGCTCGGCCTTCTCGGCCGGGTTGACGGCCGCCACCGCGGTGAAGCCCTTGATCAGGCCGATGATGGTGCCCAACAGACCCACCAGCGTGATCACGTTGGCCAGCGTGGCGATGTAGTGCGTGCGCTTTTCCAGGCGCGGCACGATTTCCATCATGCCCTCTTCCATCGCGGCGTCGATGTCTTCGCGGCGGGCCGGGCTCTGCATGCGCTCGATGCCGTTGGCGACGATCTTGCCGATAGCAGCATCGGAGCCGGAAGCAGCGCTGTGCACTTCCTTGAACTTGCCGTTCTGCAGCATCGGCAACACCTTCGCCCAGAGCTTGCGGTTCTCGCTGCGGGCACGCCGCAGGAAGATGAAGCGCTCGATGGCGATCGCAAAGCCGACCGCTCCGATGGCAATGCTGAAGTAGATGGCGACGCCGCTGTCCTGGAAGAACTTGACGGCAAAATCGAGGACGCTCATGGTTTCTCCTGTGAGACCTGTTTGGGGTGATACGTGGATTCAGGGGCGCGCAGGCGCCGCTGGAGGGGTGGCGGTGGTGGCCTTCGTCGCCTGCAACTGAGCGTCATAGGACACCTGGCGGCGAAAGACATCGCGGTCGACAGGCGCCAGCGCTTCGTCGAGCACGCTGGCCGGTGGCCGGCCCGACAGGTCGCTCGGCAGCGGCTTCTTCCAGGGCACGATGTAAAGCACCTTGGGCAACTCGCGGTTGCCGATGATCTTGGTGCCATCGATGTTGGCGCGGTCTTGCGCCAGCGCAGGCGCCGCACAGACCAGGGAGGCCAGAGTGGCCAGCAAAGCAGGCAGGACGTGCTTCATTCCTTCTCCTTGCGAGGGGCCGAAGCAGCCGCGGCGGCTGCAGCCGGAGCCGCCTTGCGGTTCTTCAAGTCAGCCACCCACTTGGTGACCGTGGCGTCACCACCCGGCGTCAGCGCCAGGTAGCGATCGTATAACTCCAGCGCGCGCTTGCCGTCCCAAAAATACAGGTCGTTCAAGATGCCCAGGTTGAGCGTGGCGGCCGCGTAGTTGGCGTCGAGGTCGATGGCACGCTCATAGGCTTCGCGCGCTTTGGGGAACTGGCCTTGCAGGCGGTAGGTGATGCCGAGCTGGTTGAAGTAGACCGGCTGGCGGGGGCTGGCCTTCACGGCCTGCTCAAGCTCAGCCACCGCCTCGGGCAGCTTGTTGGCCTGACGGTAGATGACACCCAGGTTGGCGTGCGGGCCGCCAAGTTCGGGGTGGAACTGCACCACCGACTTAAAGCCGCGTTCGGCTTCGTCCATGCGGCCAGCGCGCATGGCGCGGCGGGCATCGTCGAAGGCCCGTTGCACAGCAGGCGGGATCGGTGCTTCAGGCTCGGATCGGTTTGCCGCCTCGACCGCAGGGGCCGATGCAGCAGGTGCCGGTGCGGCAGCCACCGGCTTCGCGGCCGGTTCTGGCTGCTGGGCCGGCAAGGCAGGTGTCGACGAGCAACCCGCCACGCTTGCGCAGCACAGCAGGACGACAAGCGCCCAGCGCGATGTGTCAGCGGATTGCATCGACCACTCCTTCGCCACGCTCGGCCTTGCCATAACGCACCGGCCGCAGTTCCTTGAGCGCGGTGAAGCTGCTCTTGACCCACTGGTCGTAGATGCCTTCGGACGCACGCTTCGCATTCACCTCGTGAAGCTCCATCGACTTCTCTTCGAACGGATAGGCCTGCTCTTCGAGCATCACGTTGTACTGCTCGAGCTCGAGCTTCGACAGCTTCTTGGGCCGCTGCGAGGCCATCAAGGCCTTGCCGAAATCTTGGTAAACAACAGCGATGTGATACGTGGCAGCGGTGGTCACATCGGCCACCCCGTAGTTGGCGGCGACGCTGTAGGCCTTGAGCACGTCTTCCATCTTGGCCTTCTTGAGCTTGAGGTTCTTGGCCAGCGGCTCGACCAGCGCCACCTTGCGGTAGGCCTCGTAGGTCGGCTCTGCCATCACCAGGGCGCCCATCGCACCGAGGTAGCGAGTGCGGTTGGTGCGCGCCGCACCGCCGGCCTGGTCGGCGGCGAAGATCTCGCGCATCAGCGCGGCTTCGCGCGTGGCGTTGCCATCTTTCTTGGCGATCTGCGCCAGGCGGTAACGCGCTTCGAGGTTGGTCTCCAACGGATCGGGGTACTGCTTGAGGTAGCGCTCATAGGTCTTGGCGGCCAGCGCACTCGCACCGCCCTTTTCATGCAGCTCGGCGGCCTGCCACAAAGCCGCACGAGCGACCTTCGGGTCCTTGCTGGATGCCGATTGGCGCTCGAACTCGCCGGCCGCCTGGCTCCAGTTGCCCTTTTCCATGTAGGCCACGGCTAGCTTGCCGCCCACCTCGGCTTGCAGCGGGTGGTTGGGGTAGCGCTGGCGGAAGTCTTCGAGCGAGCGGGCGGCACCGTCCCAGTCTTTCAGACCAATGAGTGCAGCGGCGGCGTCGAACTGGGCGTTCGCGCGCACGCTCGACTGAGGTGCCACGGCGGCCACGCGGTTGAAGTGCCCCACTGCCTCACGCAGCTGGCCGGCTGCGCGTGCCTGCTCACCTTGCTTGTAGACCGAGGCGGCCAGGCGTTCGACCAGCTCGTTGCGGCCGGCTTCTTTTTCGGGCGTCAGCGCCAGCACTTCGGTGTAGCCACGCTCGGCCCGATCGAAGGCACCGGCCTCAAAGGCCGTGTGCGCGACCACCGTCCAAGCCACACGGCGCTGTGCAGCCGGTGCCGGCGGCTCCAGTGCCAGCACTTGCTGCGCAACGGCTGACGCGCGCGGGTCGCGCAAGGCGAACAGCTTCTCGGCCGCATTGGTCAGCACCGTACCGGCGCGGGGATCGGTGGGGAATGCCTTGGCAAAACGCAATGCACTCTCGACGCCGGTGCGCTGCAAGGCAGGCACCTCGGCTGGCTGGGCGCGCTTTTCCATCGCGGCATAGCTCAGCAGCGCGGAGTAGCCAGCGTCGGCGCTCTTGGCATGCACCGGGTAGCCATAAGCGGCCTTCTCGTATTCCACTGAAGCTTCGTTGAAACGGCTGTCTTCGTACAGCAGTTCGGCCAGCAGGAAGTTGTTCTGCGCTGCCTCGGCGTCGTTCGGGAAGGCGCTCAGGTAGGCGCGGTACCACTTCACCGCCTCCTGGTAATCGGCGCTGGCCTTGCTCTTCTGCGCAGCCGCATGATGGAAGCGGGCCAGCTCGGCCATGTGCGTCTTGACCAGCGGTTGCGCCGCTTCCCAGCCTTCAGGGTTGGCCTTGCGGAACTCGCTGTTCACGCCGTAGCGCGACACGTAGTCTTTCTTGGCATCAAGCGCCAGCGACGAGAAGCCCGCGCCCTGGTAGATGTCGATCACGCGCGCCTGCAGCTGCGGAGCCTGCGCATGCAGGGGTTCGCGCTTGGCGAAGGCACCGAACGCGTCGGCCGCGTCCTTGGTGCGCTCTTGCTTGATGTAGAGCTCGCCGAGCTGCTGGTAGACGCGGAACTCGTAGGAGCGCCGCGCGTCGGTGGTCATGTAGGTCGGGATCGACTCCGCGCCTTGCAGGTTGGCCAGCGACAGGCTGGCCACGCGGAAGGTGTCTTCGACCAACTCGCGGTCGGCACGCGTCAGGCCTTCGAGGCTGTCGAGCTCGGCACCGCCGGCACGGCCGGCCACCTTGACGTCGAGCACACCGAAGAACGATTGCAGCGCCTCTTCAACCTTGCCCTGCTTGAACAGCGCCCAGCCATGCATGTACAGCGCACGGTCGTGGTAAGCGCCATGGGCGTCGCCGCGCAGCACGGTGGCATAGGCCTGCTCGGCCTTGGCATAGTCGCGGATGGTGAACAGCAGCTCACCGCGGCGGAACTGGGCTTCGTCGAGGTAGGCCGTCTTGGGGTACTGCACGACCAGGCCGTCGAGCGTCTTCAGCGCGGTCTCGAGGTCGCCCCCCTGCTCGTAGGCACGGGCGATCTGGTAGTAGACGCGGTCATTGCCCGGGTCGTTGGGGAAGGCCTTGAGGTAATCCTGGTAGCGCGCGATTGCGGCCTTGTAGTCGGGCGTGCCTGAGCCTTCACCGCTTGCGAGCTTGTTGTCGGCGGTGTCCATCTCCAGGTCACCCAGGCGGCGCATGGCTTCCGAGCGTTGCGGCGCATTGGGCGCCACTTCGAGGAACTTGCGGTAGGCGGCGATCGCCTTCTCTTCACTGCCAACGCCAGCGACACCCTGGTCGGCCTGCACGTCGATCTGCCGGCCCGCCAAGCTCTTGAGCGTGGGCGGCTCGGGCGTGTTGTTGCGCTTGCTTGCGCAGGCGCTCAGCAGCCCGCACGCCAGCAGAAGCCAGGCTGCGTTACTTGGGCGCATTGTCTGCATCCTTGGCCTTGTTGGCACGGTCGTACAACTGCGCCACGGCGAAACGCGCCTGCGTGGTGTAAGCCGCGAGACGATCTTTTTGGCGCGTGAGTTCGGCAACGGCCAACTCCTGCAGCGCGCCCTGCTGTTCCTTGCTGAGATCGGCCACACGCGGAATGAGTGCCTGGATGCGTTTGTCGAGCTCGGCGATGCGCTCGGCAAAACGGTCGAAGCGAGCGGGCTCGTCGCGTTGCGCCTGCGCCAGCGCCGCCTCGTGCTGGCGGGCTTCGGCCAAGCCGGCGTCAAGTGTCTGCAAGCCCTGCTTCGCGTCCCACAGCCGAGCCGAATACGACTGGGCCAGACGCCAGGTCAAGGCACCCGCGGTCATGCGGTAACGCTCGCGCGCCGCCGACTGCTCCGAGTCGTTGCCCAGCGCTTGCAGGTTGGCTTGCACGCCTTGGAGCAACTCGCGCAGTTCGCGTTCTTTCGCGTCAGCGAAGGCAACGCCGTCGGCCGCCTGCTCGGCATTGGCCAGCTCGGTGGTCAGCGCCGCGCCGCGTTGAGCGATGTCGCCCAAGCCACTTTCACGTGCCTTGGCCAACACGCCTGGCAGACGCTCGGCGTAGGCCTTGCGACGGTTGTCGAGGATGTCGCTGAAGGCGCCGAGGCTGTCTTTCCATTGCTGCAGATTGCGCGTGAGGAACTGCAGGTCGCGGTAGTTCTTGAAGGCTTCCTGGAACTCGTGCTGCGCCAGCACCTGGTTCAGGTGGCCGGCGTGCGGCATCTGCGGCAGCTCGCGAATGTTCCAGAACCAACCCATCTCTTCGCCGGGGTTGGCTTGGAGCAGCCCGTCGAGCAACTTGCCCGCGCGAATGGCGGCAATGGACTCGTCCAGGCCGGTGTTCTCTCGCTCGAACACGGTGATGGCTTCGTTGTAGCGATCGAGCGCCTGGCCATACGCACCCAGCTGGCTGAAGGCATAGGGCAAGGCGATGCTCGCTTCGAGCACGGCTGAATCGCTGGCCTCGCGTTGGCTCAACTCTGTCCAGGGCACCAGAGCCCCCTTGTGGTCCTTCATCGACGCCGAGGCCCAGCCGAAACCGAGCAAGGCCTTGTTCGACTGCGAGCCGTTTAGGCGCACGCGCTCAAGGTAGGTGTAGGCGTTCTCGGGCCGGTTTTCTTGCAGGGCGGTGAAGCCCAGCGCGACGTTGGCCTTGTCGCGCAGGCTGCGGAATTCTTCAGTCGCCTGTGGGGGCGTCGGAGCCTTGCCGAGCTGGTCGAGCAAGGCGCTGCCGCGTGCCGGGTCGCCGCTGCGGACCAGGGCCACGCCCAGGTTGTAGCGTGCGAACAGGCTGGCGCTGGTGGCACCGGTTGAAATCTCTTTGCCCATATCGGCCATGCCGTTCAGCGCAGTCGCGGCACCGGCGTAGTCACCACGCGCCATCAGCACGTTGGCCTTCAGCAGCACACGCTCTTCTTCAAGATTGGGCGGCAGGTTTTTTTCGATGCGGCCCAGCGCGTCGTCGGCCTCGGCATAGAAACCGCGCTGGTAGCGGATCTTGGCCAGGAAGAACCAAGCTCGGTCGCGCACCGCCGGCGAGGCGCCTTTCTCGATCAGCTGCGCGAAGATCTCGCCAGCCTCACGGTGCATGCCGTACGAGAGCAGCAGGCCACCGCGCAGCACCTCGGCTTCGTCGGCATGATGCGAGACGCGGTCGAAGTGTTGCGACACCATCAGGCCCGTCACCGAGGTGAAGTAGTGGTCCTGATAGAAATGGAACAAGGTGTCGCCGTAATGCGGGTCCTTGATCACGTGGGTGACCTTCTCGGCCGCCACGGCAACGCCGTGCGAGGCCATGGCGAGCGCCGCTGCCAAGGCCAGCCGCCGCACCGCGTTCGTCGGGGAAATCCGCAGGCGCATGAACGGTTATTGCCAGACTTTGACTTCGAACTCGGGCTGGAGCTTGCCGGTGGAGTCCTTGATCTGCAGCTCGATGTACTTGGGCTCGGTGGTCTTGTCGAACTTGATGTTGGCACCGCGCTTGTAGTCTCTGAAGTGTGGCCCGCCGCCGGTGAACAACGCCACCAATTCATGCGTGCCGGTCTTCAGGTTGCCGAGGTACATGCGTTGCACGCCACCACGGTGAAGCGCCGTCACTTCGAGCGGCGTGTACAGGTAGTTGGCGACGATCTTGTCGTCGAGTCTCACCTGCACCGAGCCAAGCTCGAACAGCTTGCCGACATCCATCGACAAGAACACCGCCACCTGGGTGTTGGCCGGGAACAGAAGCTCTTCTTCCAGCACCAGCAGATCGCGGTTGAGGCGGATCACGTCGCCCTTGGCGTCCTGGATGCGGCTATCGAGGCTGCCCGCCGAGGCGGCTGCAGCCGGCGCGCTTGCGGCATCGGCCGGGACGGGGCCGCTGGCCGACACGGCCATGGGCACGGCCGTCGCGGGCGCGCTGGCGGCAGCGGCTGCGGGCGGGGCGTCGGCTGCCCACGCGGCAGCGGCTGCGAGCAGCAAGCCGGCGGCCATCCATTTGCAGCACTGGTTGATGGAGTACATACGGCGACCTTCTCTCAAAATATGACCGTCATGAACAGCTGCAGCACCCTGGCATCGAACTCGTATGCCTTGCCACTGCGGACGTCGGTGAAATCGGCGAACTTGTAGCGAATCAGCTCATAGGCCCCATTGAGCTTGACCTCGTAGCTGCCCGGCACACTCTTGACCGTGTAGGCCACCTTGGCGCCGAGCGTCAAGGTCTTGAAGGTACTGAGCTGGCGGTTGCGAGACAGGTAGGTCGTCTCGACCTGGGCGTCGTCGCTGTAGAACAGCGCCTTCTTCTGCGTGTAGTAGCGCGCGTACCAATCGACCAGCCACTGGTCGGTGAAACTGCGGCTATAGCCCAGCTGGCCGGTGTGGGCCTTGATGCCCCAGGTGTCCCAGAAATAACGGTAGTCGACACGCACCGCGTTGCCGGGTGCCACCTCGCTCACCGAGCGAAGCTGCAAGGCCCGGCTGGTGCGCGTGCGTGGGTTGCTCTCGGGGACGGTGGAGCCAAAGATGCGCGCCACGCGGTAGGGGCTGCCGAGGAAGCCGTCGTCCGACACCGCCTCGAAATTGGCGCTCGCCAGCCAAGTGGGCGTCAGGATCTGCGTCATGCCCAACCGGTATCGCCAGTGGGTGGCGGTGTCGAAGAAGCCGAGGTCCTTACGGCCCACCTGATCGTGGCCACGGGTGAAACCCAGGGCCAGCGTGGTCATGCCGCCGAAGACCTCCTGCGAGATGTCGACGCTGGTGCTGGCCGCGATGTAGTCGGGCTCCTTGCTGTGGGACGTACTCACGCTGACGGTGGCGTCGCGCACCATGTAGTCAGCGCCGAGGTTGTACTCGTTGCGGGTTTCCTTGTAGGGGCTGGCGGTCGTCACGACGTCGATCGACGCGTTGCTGACCATGTCGACGTAATACGAGCCCGACAGCGACAGGCTCTCGCCGAGTTTCTTGCGCACCAGGATGGCGGGGCCACTGGCCTTGAGGCCACCACCGTCGTAGGCGTGGTACATGATGTCGGCGCGGTCGTCGGGCAAGGTGGCCGCATGGGCCACGCCGCCGGCCAATGCACCGCCGAGCATGCCGGCTGCACGCACGGCGAGCGAACGATTGCGGCGCAGCCGCGCCAACAGCCGCAGCAGCCCGCGCCAGGCATGCACTGCCGGGCGCCAGCGCTTAATTGCAGCCACAGCCGCCTCCTTGCACGCCAGTGGCACCACGAGCACCTTCACGCACCTCGCGCACGTGTTCAAGGTGCTTGTCGGCCAGGCCATCGCGCGAGAACTGCATGATCGGCGAGGCCAGGCGCTCGCGCTCATACGGCTTCACCCACGGCTCGATCGAGCCGCAAGCCGAGAGCAACAACGCACAGCCCGTCAGCGCGATGACACGAACCTGATCCGGGAGAAGGTGCAGCATCGTCGTCATTCCTTCAGCAGGTCGCGGATCTGCTTGTCGTACAGGTCTTCGTAGCCATCTTGATAGCCACGGTGCAGGTAGCGTACGCGCCCGTTGCGGTCGATCACCAGCGTCGACGGCATGCTGTTCAGGTCATACAGCTTGCTGACCTTCTTGTCGGTGTCGAGCAGCACCGGGAACTTCACGCCAAGCTTGGACGCCAGCTCGGCCGCGTTGCGAACGTCGTCGTCCACGTTGATGCCGAGCATCACCAGGCCCGAGGCACGGTACTTGTCGGCAATGCGGTTCAGGTGCGGCATCTCCTTGCGGCACGGGCCGCACCAGGTCGCCCAGAAGTTCACGAGCACGACCTTGCCACGCTGCTCCTGCAGACGCAGGTTCGGGCCGTCGAGGACGCGCAGCGTGAAGTCGGGTGCCGGAGAACCCACCGACGTGGCAGCCGTCGCCAGGCCTGCAGCCGTGCCCAGCAGCAGGGCCGACAAACATGTCAGCAGAACGCGCGTCGACCGAAAAAGAACCGGTCTGGATGGGGTCGTCATGGCAATGTCACTCGTCAGAAGAAGAAGGTCAGGCCGATGGTCATCTCGATGTTCTGCGTGCGTTCACGCGTGCCGAGAAGGTCCAGATCGAACATGTGGTCGCGCACGTCGAGCTGCAGCGCAGCCCAGTCGGCGAAGAACACACGCGAACCGAAGCCGAAGTTGATGGTCTGGCGGCGCCGGTCGTTGAAACGGGTACTGCCAACGCCACCGATCAGGTACAGCGTCGACGCCTTCGCGATGTTCCGACCGAGGAACACCTCGCCGGGCAGCACGTTGATGCCGACCGACAGGTTGTAGTACGAGAGCTTCTCTTCCTCGTTCTCGAACACGCCGCCCGGCAAGATCTGGCGAAACGCCTCGTCGGTCACCTTGGTCTGCCCATAGGCGCCTTCGACGAAGAAGTCTTCGGTGATGTGATAGCCCAGGCGCACGCCCTTGACGGTGCTCGACCCGAAGTTCTGCGTGGCGTAGGAGCCGACGAAGAGGCCCATCTCGATGTCGTTCGACGGGATGCGCGGCACCTTCACGTTGCGGCGGTCGACTTCCGGCACGATCACCTGTTCGTTGGCGGGCTTCTGGTCTTTGTCGTCTGCCGCATGGGCCGCCGCGGCCAGCGCGAGCAGGGCCAGGGTCAGCAGCGAGGTGGCAAGGGTCTTGGTGTGCATGAGTCGCCCGTCAGAAGAAGAACGAAAGACCGATCGTGATCGCCCGGTACTCGGTCGTGCGGTTGTCGCCGATGTAGGCGGTATAGAACGAATAGTCGGTGCGGGCCACGAACCGTTCGGTCACGTAGTAGCGAAGGCCGACGACGGCATCGGCCATCCCGACGTTGGTGGTGGCATCGCCGACCAGGCTGGCATTCGGCACGTTCTTGAACCTGCCCAGGCCGATGCCGAAGAAGGGCGACAGCCTACGATGCGACCATGGCTCGGCGTTGATGTTGATGTGCCAGAAATCGGTGCCGGAGAAGGTGCCTTGTACCTGGCCGATCGTTCCTTCGACCGACAGCGTGTCGGACACGCGAAAGCCGGTCCAGGCCTTGAGCATCGGCTCCGACTTGAAGCGCCCCCAGGCCGCACCGATCTCGAGCCTGCGGTGCAGGTAGTCGTCGAGCGCAACGTCTCTGAAGGTCTTCTTGCTGCCAGCGTCGGTGAGTGTGGTCTCGAGCTGCTGGCGAATAACCCAGCCGAGCTTTCCGTTCGAGGTGCGCACCTTGAACCAGTCGGTGTGACGCGACAGGATCTCGATCCACTCCTCGCGCGGCACCACGAAGAAAATCGGGTAGCCACGCCCTGGGCCCGTGCGAATCTCGATATAGGGATCGGTGATCTGCACCTTTTCGACCGCCGCATCGGCGGCATGCGCGGGAGTCACCCACAACATGCCTGTGAGTGAAGCGGCGAGCAACCCCATCCGTACGGCATTGCGGGCGAATTGTCTGCCGCATGCGATCAAGCCCACGACCAGGCGGTTCATTGAATGTGGCGGGCCCCGGTGGTTGGATCGTTCAGGGAGTACATGTTGTCGGTTCAGCCAAGCTGAATTCGTTTTGACCCTGCGCGGCTGGATGAGACATCCAGTAGAGGATCAGTTTAACGTCGGGATCCTGGTCGTCGGCAAAAATTCGGCCCCCGCCATGCAGCACGCCCTTCACCAGCGGCTTGGCGATGAGGCGGCTTTCACCCGGGTCGGCGAACACCACCTGCCCCTGAGCCGAGACGAAATTCTTGTACATGTCCGTCTTGTGGATCGCATCGGTATCGATCGGGGCCGTGAGAACGGCGGATGCAGCGCCTTGCACGATGCGAAGGGCGCCCCCGCTGCCCGACACCGAGTCGTGGCAGCCGCCGGCGGCACAGGTGTTGGTCAGAGACGTCCCGGGAATCGGCAATTGCGCCGTCAGGATCGGGTTGACGCATTTTTGGTAGTAGGCGAAGGAGAGCTTCTGCCCTCCCACGACCTGCTCGTTGGTGACATCGCCGCCGCAACCCGCAAAGCCCAGCAAGGCCAGGCCCGTCATGACACCCGCCAGGCGGCGGGTTGTTGACGACCGCCAGGTCAACCCAAGAGGCTGGCACCCCGGCCCGATGGGACCGGGTGCCACTGCAGGAGACGCGGCCTCCCGCTCCTGCAAGTAAGGACTCTGGCGGTACTCATTCGTCATGACTTCTAGCAGCCTCCAGCGATCCAGGCGAGGATCTTGTTGTAGTTTGCACCGCCCGCCGGCAGCACGGCCGGCGCAGACGCCGAGGCGCCAGCCGGGTGCGGCACGGTCGACGGACGCGACAGCAGGTAGTTGTTCGCCGGGCTGCAGACGTTGGAGATCATCGTCAGCGTGACGTTGAAGTCACCTTCAGCGGCACCCGTCAGCACGAAGCGATTCTGGCGGAAGTTGGTGCCCGCGGGAACAGCCGTGCTGCCGATGGCCTGGTGGCAGCTCGCCGCGCAAGTCGACTGCAGGATCGGGTACACGTTGGCTTCGAACGAAGCCTGGGTCAGCTTGCCGACGGTCGCCACACCGCCTGCCTTCAGGTCGTTGTAGTACTTGCCACCCAGGTCGATGAACTCGGCCACCAGGCGCTTCTCGGCGTTGTTGAGCATGTGCGAGTGGTCAAGCGTCGGCGTCGGGTAGATCGTCTGCGCCTCGCTGGCCGACTTGAGCGTCTGGCCCGACAGGATTTCCATCAGGCGACTCTTGCGCGACAAGCCCAGGGCATCGCCTTCGCTGGCCATGGCCTCCACCATCGCGGGCTGACGGTCGATGACCGGCACGCCGTCATCGATGTGCGTCTTGGGCAAGCCGTTGGCGTCGAGCACCGGGTCACCGATCATCAGACGCTCATACGACGCCACGCGGCCGGTGCCGGCGATGGTGCCGGTCAGGTCGAGCTTGATCGGATCGGCGTGGCAGGTCGTGCAGGTGTTGGCACCGCGGTTCACCGACCACAGCGGCTGGATGTGGTCGGGATAGTTGATGATGCCCTTGGTCGGCACCAGCGTGTTCAGGTCGTTACCCAGGTCGGCCGCGCCGGTGGCATCCACATTACCTTTGTACTTCAGCGAGATCGGAGCACGGGCCACCACCCCTGTCTTGGTGGTGTCGGCCCACTCGTCGGTGTAGGTCATGTCGGCCATCAGGTTCTGCAGCGCCGGGTTGATGCGGGTGCGGGTCTGGGCCATCGTTTCACCGGCTGCGTGAGCCAGCGTCGTCTTCAGGGCAGCGGGCACGGTGTCTTTGATGACGGTGGAGTTCAGCGCGGCGCCGCGGCGCGGGCTGTGGCAACCGTCGCAAGTGCGGCGTTCGCCCGGGCGCACCTGGATCCAGTTGGTGTGCGTCTGGAAGGCACGGCCTTGCGAGTCGATCACGGCAATGCCGAGCGGAGTGTCCGCAGGCACATTGATCTGGAACGAACCATCGGGCTCGACCGCCGCATAGCCCAGGATCTGCTGCGGCTCGAAATCGGTCTCGCCGATGGCTTCACGGGCGCCCATGCCTTGCTTCGGCGCCACGGCACGAACCACACGAACGAAGCGTGCGGGCGAGCAGCCATAGGCCGCCTTCGCCGGATCCTTCAGGCTCACGATGTCGGCGACCTGAGGGCGCGTGTCATCTGCATCGGTCGGCGTGATGGTCGGGATGGGGGTCGTGCAGCCATTGGCTTGGTCGGCCGCGCTCAGCACGGCAGCGCCCATGCGGCCGAGGCCGTCGGTGTCGTAGACGCTGCGCACAGAGAGCACGCCCATGCCGGCCGGGATGGAGTTGACGGCGGCAGCCGCTTCGGTCGGTGCCGGCGTGAACGGATTCGGTTCGGCACGTGCCTGCAGCGCGACCGGGTCGGTGTAGATGAAGCCGACGGGCGGAGCCGCCACGATCAGCCAGGTTTGCTTGACGGAGTCGAACATGTAGACGGCGTAGACCGGTGGCACGTTGTCCTTGATCGGCTGAGCAGCCAGCTCGGCGTCGGTCTTGCTGTCCATGTCGGCGACGCTGGCCAGTTCGGCTTCTGTCAGGTCGGCACAGGCGGTGATGCGATCGACGCCGTTGGTGGTCTTCGTGACCTGGCAGGGAGCGAACGACAGCAGCACGCGGTTGGTTCCGTCCCACAGTGGGTATGGGGTGGTGACACGGCCGTAGCGCGACAAGCCGCCGCCATAGCTGAGGGTGTGCTCGGTGACCTGCGTCTGCCCGCCCTGGGTCGGCACGGTCTTGTTGGCCGGCGTGTTCTGCTCGGAATAGTTGGCTGCATCGATGAACACCATCGCACCGCCTTCATGGGTGCGCGACAGCGGCATCAGGTCGGACGAGATGAAGCCCTTGTACTTGCCGCTCGGGTCCATTTCGCGGGGGTGCAGGAAGCTGTTGCCGTCGCTGTGGGCGCCATAGCGCACGAACATGTTGGTGCCGTCGGGTTTGACGGTGAACACCTTGAAGTGGTTGCGGCCGCCGACGTGGTCCCAGCGCGAGAACATGATGTCGCCATTGGCCAGCACCACCGGGTTGCGGTCATGGCTCTGGTTGACGGAGATCTGGGTGATGGTGCCGCCCGTCGCGTCCATCGTGTAGAGGTTGAGCACGCGCTCGCGCTCGTATTCGTCGAGTGCGGCGTAGGTGTCGGTGCCGCTGGGCAGGTCGACCGTCGTGCGCTGGCGGTTCGATGCGAAGACGAAGCCCGCGCCGGCCGGCAGGTAGGCCGGGTCAACGTCGTCGTCGGTCGAACTGGTCAGCCGCTTCAGCGTGCCGCCGGCCAGGCCGCCGCTGGTCATGTCGTATTCCCAGATGTTCCAGTGGCCCGTGCACAACGCGTTGTTCGCGGTCGGGCAGTTCATCGAGAAGACGATCTTCTTGCCGTCGTACGACGCCTCGGGGTCGGACACATCGCCCTTGCCCTGGGTGTAGCCCTGCGTCACGTTGATCTCGTTCGCGCTGATCGACGATTTCTCGCGGATCATCAGGTCGCCGCCCGCCTTGAAATCGGCACCGGTGGTCGGGTTCATGTTGAGCGCGCTGCTTCGCTTGGCGTAGGCGACAGGCGTATCGCCCTGCACCGTCACGTTGTCGCTGCTGCCGCTGCCGCAACCTACGAGCGCCATGCCCGCTGCTGCCGATACGCACGCCAGTGCGCACACTCTTGTCAGGACTTTCTTCATATTCGCCTCCAAACGAGTCCGATCAATCACAAACGACACCTGGGTCACTGACGGGGCTGCGAAGCACCCGACAACAGACCCGACGAGTAGTGCAGGACACCGGACGCGTCCACCACCACTGCATCAACCCCCGGCTGCGACTCGATGAGCCGCATGCCTCTTTCCAACCCCATCACGAAAACACACTTCGACAGACCTTCGGTCGTGAGCCCGTCATCCGCGAGGATGGTCACGCTGCGCACGCCGTTCGGCGACTTGCCGGTCTTCGGATCGATCAGGTGGTGGCAACGCACGCCGTCCTGCTCGAAGAATCGCTCGTAGTCACCGGACGTCGAGATCGACACGTCTTCGAGCGGCAGCACCGCCACCACCTCGCCGGGCCGGCGCGGATCGCGGATGCCGATGCTCCAGGGCCGGCCGCCGCGCTCGCCCATCACATGGCTGTCGCCGCCAGCGGCCACCGTAGCATTGGCAATGCCGTGACGCTTGAGGATGGCGACGCTGTTGTCGACGGCATGGCCCTTGGCGAAGCCGCCGAGGTCGATGCGCATGCCTTCGCGGGCGAAGAGCAGCGTGCGCTCCTCGCGGTCGAGAACGAGGTGGCGGTAGCCAACGGTGGCCCGCGCGCGGGCCAGTTCTTCGTCGCTGGGCTTGATGCCGAGCCGATAGTCGTAGAGCTGACCAACGCCGGCGTAGGTGATGTCGAACGCACCTTCCGACAGTTCCGAAAAGTCGATGGCGCGCGCGATCAGGCGGGCCATCTCGGTGCTCAGTGGCACGGCATGCTGCGCAGCTTCGCGGTTGATGATCGACAACTCGGAGTCGGCCTTGTGCGGGCTCATCGTGCGGTCGATGCGGTGCATTTCCTGCATCACGGCGTCGATTGCTGCCTCGCCCGCAGTGCGGTCGTTGCTCCACAGTTCAACGCGGATCGCCGTGCCCATGATGGCTTCTTCACGGCTGTACCAACTGCCCTGCGCGAACGCACGGCCCTGCCCACGGTCGCTCTCGACCGCGCGCAGGGTGGGCTTGGAAGCACCGAACATCATGGCTGCTCCGAGCACTCCGACTGTTCACGAACTGGGTTCAAGGTTCTCTCCGGGTCTGTCATTCAGGGGCCTGGACCCGCACTCAATGAGCACGTACCACGGGCCTGATATCTCCGGCCGCATCATCGGGCCTCGTACCCCGAAAAATAACGTCAATAGTTGGCAATCGGCGACGACCTTACATACAGTCGCACAAGATACGGGGGCCGCTGTTCTGCCCTTCGGTCAGGTGCTACAAGTACGGAACTCGCAAGCCGCTGCGAGCGACTAACGGGTGCGCAGATAATCTGGCGTTCGGTGCGTAGCGAGACAAGCGCGCCACATGCCGCCAGTCTCAAGAACAACGAGAGCCCCCGCTCACATGCCCAGCATCACCCCGCCAGGCCACGACCTGACGCCCCAGCCATGAAACCACGCCACAAACGCATCGGGATCATCGTGGGCGCCCTGGCCGGTCTGGGCGTCGCCGCAGGCCTGGTGCTCAACGCCTTGCAGAGCAACGTCGCCTTCTTCTTTACGCCCACGCAGGTCACCACCGGTGAAGCGCCCAAGAACCGCACCTTCCGGGTCGGCGGCATGGTGCGCCAGGGCAGCCTGCAGCGCGACCAGATGACGGTGCGCTTCGTCATCACCGACACCGCCAAGGACGTCGCCGTCAGCTACACCGGCATCCTTCCCGACCTGTTCAAGGAGGGCAAAGGCGCCGTCGTACAGGGAAAACTCGGTGCCGACGGCCAGTTCGTCGCCACCGAGGTGCTGGCCAAGCACGACGAGAACTACATGCCACCCGAAGCCAAGCACGCGGTCGACAAGGCCGAAGCCGCCAAGATGGGAAAAACAGTCAAATGACCCCCGAACTCGGCCACCTCGCCCTCATCCTTGCGCTGCTGATCTCGATCGTCCAGGGCGTACTGCCGCTCATTGGCGCTCACAAGGGCCACGTCGGCTGGATCGCCCTCGCCCGCCCGGCCGCGCAGACGCAATTCGTGCTCGTCGCCTTCGCCTTCGCCTGCCTGATGCAGGCTTTCCTGGCAAACGACTTCTCCGTGAGCTACGTGGCCGAGCACTCCAATTCCAAGCTCCCCACCGCCTACCGTGCCGCCGCCGTCTGGGGTGGCCATGAGGGCTCGCTGCTGCTCTGGCTGCTGATGCTCAATGGCTGGGCTTTCGCCGTCAGCCTGCTGTCGCGCCAGTTGCCTCAAGCCATGGTGGCTCGGGTGCTGGGGGTGCTGGGCCTGGTCGGCATGGGCTTCCTGCTGTTCATGCTGCTCACATCCAATCCCTTCGATCGCCTGCTCCCGCCGGCGGCAGAGGGGCAAGACCTGAACCCACTCTTGCAAGACCCCGGGCTGGTAGTCCACCCACCGATGCTCTACATGGGCTACGTCGGCTTCTCGGTGGCTTTCGCATTTGCCATCGCTGCCTTGCTGGCCGGCCGGCTCGACGCCGCCTGGGCGCGCTGGTCGCGGCCGTGGACCAATGTGGCCTGGGTCTTCCTCACCATCGGCATCGCGCTCGGCTCGTACTGGGCCTACTACGAGCTGGGCTGGGGCGGCTGGTGGTTCTGGGACCCGGTCGAAAACGCCTCGTTCATGCCCTGGCTGGTCGGCACGGCGCTGATCCACTCGCTGGCCGTCACCGAAAAGCGTGGCAGCTTCAAGAACTGGACAGTGCTGCTGGCCATTGCCGCGTTCTCGCTGTCGCTGCTCGGCACCTTCCTCGTCCGCTCCGGCGTGCTGACCTCGGTGCACGCATTCGCCACCGACCCCAAGCGCGGCATCTTCATCCTGGCCTTCCTGACGATCGTGATCGGCGGCTCGCTCACGCTGTTTGCCTGGCGCGCACCCAAAGTCAGCATGGGCGGGGCGTTCGCGCTGTTCTCGCGCGAAACGCTGCTACTGATCAACAACGTGCTGTTGGTCGTGGCCGCCGGCTCGGTGCTGCTGGGCACGCTGTACCCGCTGCTGATCGACGCGCTGGGCATGGGCAAGCTGTCGGTCGGGCCGCCCTACTTCAACTCGGTGTTCGTGCCGATCATGCTGCCGCTGCTGTTCCTGATCGCCGTCGGCCCATTGGCGAATTGGAAGCACGCCGACCCGCGCGACATGGCGCAGCGCCTGCGCCTGGCCGCCGTGCTGGCCGTGATCGCCGGGGTCGGCCTGCCCTTCCTCGTCGGCGAATGGACGCCGCTGATCGCACTCGGCCTGCTGCTGGCGATATGGATCGTGGCGAGCAGTGCATTCCAGATTCGCACGCGCCTCAAATCGGGCTGGCCGCCCCGCGCGTACTGGGGCATGCATCTGGCGCACGTCGGCATCGCGGTGTTCGTGGTCGGCGTCACCCTGGTCAAGGGGTATGAGGTCGAGCGCGACGTGCGCATGGCGGTCGGCGACACCGTGACGCTCGGCGGCTACACCGTTCGCCTGAAGGGCGTGAAGCAGGTGCCCGGCCCGAACTACATGGCGCAACGCGGCGACATCGAACTCTCGAAGAATGGCGAGGTGCTGCGCACACTGAACCCCGAGAAACGCAGCTATTTCTCGTCGCAGATGCCGATGACCGAAACCGCCATCGACAGCGGCTTCACACGCGACCTCTACGTCTCGCTCGGCGAACCGCTCGACGCGCAGGGCTCGGCCTGGAGCGTGCGCGTGTACTACAAGCCCTTCATTGTCTGGATCTGGGGCGGCTGCCTGCTGATGGCGCTCGGCGGCGGGCTGGCAGCCAGTGACAAGCGCTATCGCCTGAAGGCACGCAACACAGCGGCGGTCACCCAGGGAGCGCCGGCATGAAACGCTTCCTGATCCCGCTGGCACTCTTCGTGGTGCTGGCGGTGTTTCTGGGGATCGGCCTCAATCGCGATCCGCATGAAGTGCCCTCCCCGCTCGTCGGCAAGGCCGCCCCGGCGTTCTCGCTGCCGCAGCTCGAAGCCGACGGCCGCTTCAGCCCCAAGGAAATGGCGGGCAAGGTCTGGCTCTTCAATGTGTGGGCCACCTGGTGCGGCCCTTGCCGCGAAGAACACCCCGTTCTCGTCGATTTCGCCAAGCAGAAGCTCGCACCGCTGATCGGCCTCAACTACAAAGACCAGAGCCCCGAAGCCAAGAACTGGCTGGCGCGCTTCGGCAACCCCTATGACCTGACTGTGGTCGACGCCGACGGCCGCGTGGGCATCGACTACGGCGTCTACGGCGTGCCCGAGACCTACGTGATCGACAAGACCGGCACCATTCGCTTCAAGCAGATCGGCCCGGTGACGCCCGAGGTGCTGCAGAAGAAGATCGTGCCCCTGATCAAAGAGCTGCAGAAATGAAGAAGCTTTGGGCCACTGCGGCGCTGGTGCTTGCCGCTGTTTCCGTCCACGCGAACGAGGCCGCGCCGCTGGCCGAAGACCCGGTCGTCGAACAGCGCCTCGTGAACATCGCTGAAGAGCTGCGCTGCCTGGTTTGTCAGAACGAGTCGCTCGCCGGTTCGCGTTCCGACCTCGCGATGGACCTGCGACGCGAGATCCGCGGCCTCATCAAGCAAGGCAAGACCGACCAGGAGGTGCGCGACTTTCTCGTCAGCCGCTATGGCGACTTCGTGCTGTACCGCCCGCCTGTCAAGCCCACCACCTGGCTGCTGTGGGGCGGGCCGTTCGTGTTGCTGGTCGGTGGGCTGATCGGGCTGGTGGCCTTTTTGCGCCAGCGTAAGCCTGCTGATGCAGCCTTGTCGCCCGAAGACCAACGCAAGGCAGAAGCCTTGCTCAACGGAGAGTCGTGATGGGCGTGTTCGTGATGGCCGCGGCGGTGCTCGTCGCGGTCACCCTGTTGTTGTTGCTGCGCCCCTGGCGCAAGGCGCCCCAGGCCGAGTCGGCCTCCACGCGCGAGATCAACGCCGGTGTCTACCGCGATCAGTTGCAAGAGCTGGATCGCGACCTCGCGGCCGGCCTGATTTCCGAACCCGACCATGAGCAAGCACGGGCCGAGTTGCAGCGCCGCTTGCTCGACGACGCCAATGTCGGCGAGGCGACCTCTGCCGCCCCCTTCGGCTCTCGCCGCACCTCGCTGGCGCTCGTCGTGTTGCTGCCGCTGGCCGCCGCCGGCCTCTACACCTGGCTCGGCTCGCCGGCTGCGCTCGACCCACAGGCAACTCGCGTCGCCACCCAGCAGGACGTCGAGAAGATGGTGACCGACCTGGCCGCGCGCATGGCCAAGGACCCGTCGGACCCCAAGGGCTGGATCGTGCTGGCCCGGTCGTACCGCGTGATGAACCGACTGCCGCAGGCCGAAGATGCGTTCAACCACATCGGTGAGCAGCTCTTCCAGAACGCCACCTTGCTGGCCGAGTACGCCGATGTGCTGGCCACGCGCGCGATGGGCAACTTCGACGGCAAGCCGATGGAGATGGTGAATCGTGCGCTGCAGCTCGATCCGCAAAACCCGATGGCGCTCTCGCTCGCGGCCACTGCGGCCTACAACCGCAATGACCTGGCCGCCGCAGTGGCGCAATGGGAGCGTTTGCTGACCATCGTGCCGCCTGATTCGGACGACGCCAAGTGGCTGAGTGAAGCCGTGACGAAGACCCGTGCCCAGATGGGCGCGCCTGCCTCCACGGCCCAAGCAGCGAACGGTGTCACCGACAAGAAGACAGCCGCTGCGGCGGCGGTCGGCGCGGCCATCAGCGGCCGCGTGAGCCTGGCCCCTGCACTGGCCGGCAAGGTGCAGCCGACCGACACGGTGTTCGTGTTCGCGCGCAACCCGCAGGGCTCACGCATGCCCTTGGCCGTGCAGCGCGTGCGCGTGTCCGACCTGCCGTTCGACTTCAAACTCGACGACTCGATGGCGATGAGCCCCGAGTTCAAGATCTCCGGCGCGGCCGAGGTGCGCATCGAAGCGCGCATTTCGAAGAACGGCAGCGCCACGCCGGGCCCGGGTGACCTGATCGGCGCAGGGCCGGTGGTGAAGCCGGGTGCCAGCAAGGTCGAGGTGGTGATCGACCAGGTTCGGCCCTGAACAGGCCGACGCGAGCTTTCAGCGGCTGACGAAGAAATCGGCAATCACGTCGGTGGCCGACAGCGCCGTCGACCCCGGCGTGTCGCCGCGCGGCTTCTTGCCGCCCGGCCATGAGTGCCCGCCGGTCGGCGTGACGCACAGCTTCACTTCGACACCGCCGCGACACTGCGTGTAGGCATCGCAATACGCGCCCGCGTTCTCAAAGACGCGCTTCGGCGTGGTGTTGCAGCTGTTCAGTCGAACCCACTTCGCGACCGAGTCGGGCACCGAGACGAAGGACGTGACCTTCGCCGACTTGCGGCCTGCTCCACCGTCGAACAACTCGAGTTCGTCGTCCTTCGCATGAATGTGCAAGATGGAGATAGGCGCCTTGGGCGTGCACGATTTGGTGTTGTCGGTGCCGGCAACGGACGCGATGGCGCGGAACACGTCGGGCATCTCGCAGGCGAGGCGGTAGGCCATCATCCCGCCGTTGGAAATGCCGTTGGCAAAAATTCGCTGCCGGTCGACGTTGAGCTGCGCGCTCAGGCTCTTGATGATGTCGCGAATGAAGCCCACGTCGTCGCTGTCTTCGTCACGCGCTGCGGCGCAGCAGTTGCCGGCATTCCAGGTCGCGAACTTGCCCGACTTGAGCTTGCTGAACCCATTCGGGAAAACGGCGACGAAGCCGGTCTGGTCTGACTTGGAGATCTGGCCGTAGTAGCTGTCGTTGGCCTGGTAGTCCATGCCGCCACCGCCGCCGTGCAGCGAGAACACCAGCGGCGCCGGCTTGGCCGCCGAGTAGCTGGCCGGCACATGGACCCGGTACAGGCGCGTCTGGCCCGCATGAACGAGTGACAGGGCGTAGTCGCCCGGGCCGGTGATCTGGACAGGGACCACCGCGGATTTGCCCTGGTCGCCAGCGCGGCGTTCGGCCCACCGTTCGCGCAAGCTCTTGGGCGCGCTGGCGGAAGGAGTCTCCTGTGAAAAGCAGCTCTCGGCTGCGAAGCTCGCCAGACCGATCAAGCCGCTGGCGACAAGGGCAGTGAGCTGGCGAGCCATTCTTTCAAGCCACCGACTTACAACGCGCTCTTGCAAGCCGCCACGCGCTCCTTGGCGGGAATCGAGAGCAAACGATTGGCTTCCGAGTTGTAGATGGCCTTGTAGGCGTCACTCTTGCGGATGGCGGGCAGGTCCAGCTTGTGCTGGGTCACCGCGGCGGCCAGCATGTCCTGCGCCGCCTTGGCCGTCTTGGGTTCAGCCGTGGTGCAGGCAGAAATCACCGCATCGATGCCGCCAACCATCTGCTCGGTGGCATCGTCTGCAACGGCGAGACCGCACAGCGTCGCAAGCACGCATCCCAGCAGTTCACGAAGTCTTGTTTTCAATTTCAACAAAAAGAGCCCAAGTCGGAGTCTGAATCATTCAATCGGATAAGGGCCCTCCGCGAATGAGCGGGAATGGTAGGCCTTGGACCCGATCAGCTGGGCCAGGGGGCTGCGCATGTCCTTGTCTTCCCGCAAGCTTTTGAGCACGTGATGGAAATCGTATTTCGGCTTCCATCCCAGACAGGTTCTCGCCCGCTCGTTGACATACACCCGCTCAATTTCCGGAAACATGCGCCAGCCACGAGCCGCGTACAGCCCCTCGAACTCGGGCGCCTTGCGTTTCAGGACGGCCGGTGCATCGGCTCGCAGGTCGGCCAAGTCATCCTGCGTGAAAGGCGTCGTCGCGCTGATGATGTACTTGTCGAACCCGATCGCTTCGGCCTGTTCGAGCGCCAGCAGGTGCGCGCTGACCACGTCTTCGATGTCCACGCGCCGATAGAGAAACTCGTTGGCGTTGATGTTGCCATGCGCATAGCGGTCGCGAACCTCTTTCTGATCATCTTCTTCCGGAAAGAAGCGTGAGGTTCGCAGCACCAGGCACGACAGGCCGTGGTTGCGATGGAACAGCTGGCACAGGTCTTCGGCGGCCGTCTTGGTGACACCGTAGATGTTCTTGGGCCGCGGCGCCACGTCTTCGGTGATCCACGCGGCAGGCTGCCCAACCGGCGGTCGCAGCGCATCGCCAAACACACTCGTCGTGCTGGTGAAGACGAAGCGGCGCGCGCCGGCAGACACGGCTTCTTCGAGCAGATTCAGCGCACCGGTGATGTTGGTGTCGACGAAATCATGGCGGCTGTGCGTCGCGACATGCGGCTTGTGCAGCGTGGCGGTGTGCAAGACGGCGTTCACGCCACGCATGCTGCGGTGGACGAACTGCCGGTCTGCAATCGAACCGACGGCATCAGTTGACGGCGACGGCGCAATGTCGATGCCAAACACCTCGTGCTCGGTGGCCTTCAGGCTGCGAACCAGCGCCTCGCCCAAATGGCCGGAACTCCCGGTGACGAGAACCTTCATCAACGGCCACCCCAGCGCCAGCTCGGTGGCTCACCCTTCAACCAGCACACCGCCAACAGCAAGGCACACAGCAACGCCGAGTAGGCGAGGAATATCTCGACTCCCTGCCCCGGCAGCACGACCAGCGAACCAGCGAGCAAGAGGCCGGCGAACACCGCCAGCACGACCCAGCCTTGCCACGCCGTCGGCAGCCCCCACCCCCAGCCGTAGCGCTTCACGGGAAACCAATACCTTGGTTGAGCAGACATCACAGGACTCCATGAGCACATTTGATTGCCTGCACGCATGCTATCGGAACTGAGGTTTCGCCGTGACGCCGCGCCCCTCTCTCGCCACCGGGGCGCGAGAAGCATCACGAAGTTCTCACGCTCGCTGGCAACCAAACTCAGCCGAGGCTCGGCGGTTTCAGGGCGCTGGCACGCAGCTACCGTCACGCGGCAGCGGCGTCGCGTCCAGCATGCGCGGCCACAGTGCCTTCCATGCCGGCCAGTCGTGGCCGCCTTCCGCGGTGAACACGCGCGCTGGCGGCAGGGCCTCGCTCAGCACTTTGTCGTTGTAGACGAAACGATCATCGTCACCATAGCCGAGGAACAGCGGGAACTTCCTGCCAACAACGGCGGGGCTGGTCTGCGCCTGAAGCCAACGCCACAGCGTGAGATCGAAGTCGCCACCACCCGGCAGATCGGGTGCCTGCCACGCTGCCAGGCCTCCAGCGGCCTCGATCTCCTTGGCCGACAAGCGCGACCCGAGAAACGGGGCGATGAGCAGCAGGCCGTCGACATCGTCGGGCTGCGCCTGCGCGTACAGCATCGAGCCCAACGCACCGATCGAGATGCCGGCGAGCCAGATGTGGCGGTAGCCCTGGGCGCGCGCCGGTTGAACGATGTCGGCCTGCAGGCGCGTGACGATGGAGCGCTGGTCGTAGTAGCCGACGTGCGCATCGACCAGCAGCACGTCCGCAGCGATTCGCCGCTCACGAAGGGCCTGCACGAAGCCCTCGCGCAGAAAGTCTTCCGGCAGCGAGTGCGAGCCCGGCAGCAGCACCAGCAAGGTATCGGGCCGTGCAGCGCACGGAGCGGGCTGTGCGATGGTTCGCAGCGGCACGACGGTTGGCCGCCACAGGCTGCAGCCGGCCAGCAGCGCCGCCGCGGCCATGTATACGGCCACCGCCCGCGCCCGCCGCAGCGCCTCAGCGACAACTACCGGGCGCTGCATGACGAGCCGGCCTACTGCGACGGGGCGACCTGCGAGACGATCAATCGCGCGCTTCAAGCGCCCGGTTGACGCTCAGCGCCGCCAGCGTGCACGCGGCTCCCGACAGCAGATAGACGCTGACATACGCCAGCCCGAAGTGCGCCGACAGGCCCAGCGCCACCAGCGGCGCAAACGCAGCGCCGATCAGCCAGGCCAGGTCGGACGTGAGCGCGGCACCGGTGTAGCGGTACTTCGGCTGGAAGTTCGAACTCACTGCACCGGCCGCCTGGCCGTAGGACAGACCCAGCAGCACGAAGCCCACGAGGATGAACACGTCCTGCCCGAGGCGGCCGCCGTCGAGCAGCGTGGGCGCAAAGCCGCTGAACACCGCGATCATCGTGGCGAAGGTGCCCAGCGTGCGCCGCCGGCCGACGCGGTCGGCGATGTAGCCCGACATCACCACGCCGCCGATGCACAGCGCCCCGCCGATCACCTGCACGACCAGGAACTCGCTGATCGACTGGTTGGAGTAAAGCGTGATCCACGACAGCGGGAACACGGTGATCAGGTGGAACAGCGCATAACTCGCCAGCGCCGCGAAGGCGCCGACGATCAGCGTGAACCACTGCGATTTCACCAGTTCGCCGACGTTGGTGGGCTCGAGCTCGCTGGCGTCGAGCAGCTGCTCGTATTCGTGTGTGGCCACCAGGCGCAGCCGCGCGAACAGCGCCACCACGTTGATCGCGAACGCCACGTAGAAGGTGTAGCGCCAGCCCCAGTCGAAGAAGTCGTCCGGGGCGAGGCTGGAATACAGGAAGGCGAACAAGCCGCTGGCGAGCATGAAGCCGACGGGCGCACCGAGCTGGCCCAGTGCGGCGTACCAGCCGCGGCGCTCGGGCGGCGCATTGAGGGCCAGCAGCGACGGCAGGCCGTCCCACGAGCCGCCGAGTGCGATGCCCTGCCCCACGCGAAAGACCGACAACAGCACGATTGACGCGAAACCCAGGCTCGCGTATCCCGGCAGGAAGGCAATGCCCGCGGTGGAGATACCGAGCAGGAACAACGCGATCGTCAGCTTGGCCTCGCGCCCGAAGCGCTGCTGCAGCTTCATGAACACGATGGTGCCGATCGGCCGCGAGATGAACGCAAAGGCGAACACGACGAACGAAAGCAGCGTGCCTTCCAGGCCCTTCTCGAACGGGAAGAACACCGAGGGAAACACCAGCGCCGAGGCGATGCCGTAGACGAAGTAGTCGAAATACTCCGAGGTGCGGCCGATGACAACGCCGATCGCGATCTCGGCCGGCGCGACGTTGGCATGGTCGGTGCGGATCCAGCGCGCGTCGTGCGGGGCTGCGGCCTGCGGGGGGTGGTCGATGCTTGTCGTCATCATTGAATAGAAATTGACTGTCGGTCAGACAGGGCGTAGCGTCGCACCGGACAGAAAACACCGCCATAGGACAAAACGTCCAATGCCCGGCGCGCGCCTTTGAACGTAGATTGTGGGCTGTTCGTTCCTGTTTTTCCACGCCTTCCTTCGTCCTGGCTCATTTCTCACCCGGCATGACCCTCTTCAAGAACCTTCGCGCGCCCTGGCGCAGCCTGTGTCTCTTCCCGATGGCCTGGCTGGCGGGCTGCAACACGGTGGTGCTGAACCCCTCGGGCGACATCGCCGCGCAGCAGGGCCGGCTGATCGTCGTGTCCACCGTGCTGATGCTGCTGATCATCGTGCCGGTGATCGCGCTGACGGTGTTCTTCGCCTGGCGCTACCGCCAGTCCAACAAGGAAGCCACCTACGAGCCCGACTGGGACCACTCCACAGCGCTCGAGCTGGTGATCTGGTCGGCGCCGCTGCTCATCATCATTGCGCTCGGTGCCGTCACCTGGATCAGCACCCACACGCTCGACCCCTACCGCGCGCTGCGCCGCATCGATGACACGCGCCCGGTGCCCCAGGGCACCAAGCCGCTGGTCGTCGAAGTCGTCGCGCTCGACTGGAAGTGGCTCTTCATCTACCCCGAGCAAGGCATCGCCACCGTCAACGAGCTGGCCGCGCCGGTCGATGTGCCCATCAGCTTCAAGATCACCGGCTCGACGGTGATGAACTCCTTCTACATTCCCGCACTCGCCGGCCAGATCTACGCCATGCCCGGCATGGAAACCAAGCTGCACGCGGTGATGAACAAGGCCGGCGAGTACGAAGGCTTCTCGGCCAACTACAGCGGCGCGGGCTTCTCCGACATGCGCTTCAAGTTCCACGGCCTGGCGAAGGCCGACTTCGACAAGTGGGTGCAGCAGGCCAAGGCCAGCGGCAACACGCTCAGCCGCCAAGGCTATCTGCAGCTCGAGAAACCCAGCCAGCGCGAGCCGGTGAAGCGCTACGCCAGCGTGGCGCCCGACCTGTATGAACGCATCCTCAACCGCTGCGTCGACGCCGGCAAGATGTGCATGGCCCAGATGATGGCCATCGACGCCGGCGGCATCGGCTCGGCAGCGGCCTACACCGTCGCCGCGTCGGGCACCTCGCCGACGGGCCAGGGCACGCGCAGCTACGTCGAGGCCCTGGCCTGCACCACCGACAACCCCGAGGGCAGGCCGATCGCCAGCGCCGCCGTCCCCACCGCGAACTGAACTTCGAGAACCCCCGATGACTGCCTCCGACGACCTGACGAAGCTGATCTTCGGCCGTCTCACCTGGGACGCCATTCCCCTCCACGAGCCCATCCTGCTCGCCACCTTCATCGGCGTGGCGCTCGGTGGCGTGGCTATCCTCGGCGCGATCACGCGCTTCGGCCTGTGGGGCACCTTATGGCGCGACTGGATCACCAGCATCGACCACAAGAAGATCGGCATCATGTACATCATCCTCGGGCTGGTGATGCTGCTGCGCGGCTTCTCCGACGCGATCATGATGCGCGCCCAGCAGGCTTTCGCCTTTGGTGCCGAGCCCGGCTTCCTGCCGCCGCACCACTACGACCAGATCTTCACGGCGCACGGCGTGATCATGATCTTCTTCGTCGCCATGCCGCTGGTCACCGGGCTGATGAACTTCGTCGTGCCGCTGCAGATCGGCGCGCGCGACGTGTCCTTCCCCTTCCTGAACAACTTCAGCTTCTGGATGACGACCTTCGGCGCGGGCCTCACCATGGCCTCGCTCTTCGTCGGCGAGTTCGCACGCACCGGCTGGCTGGCCTACCCGCCGCTGTCGGGCATTGCGTTCAGCCCTGATGTGGGGGTCGACTACTACATCTGGTCATTGCAGATCGCCGGGGTGGGCACGCTGCTCTCGGGCGTCAACCTCATCGCCACCATCGTGAAGATGCGCGCCCCTGGCATGACGCTGATGAAGATGCCCATCTTCACCTGGACGGCGCTGTGCACCAACGTGCTGATCGTCGCCGCCTTCCCGGTACTGACTGCCGTGCTGGCCATGCTCTCGCTCGACCGTTATGTCGGCACCAACTTCTTCACCAACGACCTCGGCGGCAACGCCATGATGTACGTGAACCTGATCTGGATCTGGGGCCACCCCGAGGTCTACATCCTGATCCTGCCAGCCTTCGGCATCTTCTCGGAGGTGGTCTCCACCTTCTGCGGCAAGAAGCTCTTCGGCTACGCGTCGATGGTCTACGCCACGGTGGTGATCACCATCCTGTCGTACCTGGTCTGGCTGCACCACTTCTTCACGATGGGCTCGGGCGCGAGCGTCAACTCGTTCTTCGGCATCACGACGATGATCATCTCGATCCCCACGGGCGCGAAGATCTTCAACTGGCTGTTCACGATGTACCGCGGCCGCATCCGCTTCGAGCTGCCCATGATGTGGACCATCGGCTTCATGATCACCTTCGTGATCGGCGGCATGACCGGCGTGCTGCTCGCGGTGCCGCCGGCCGACTTCGTGCTGCACAACAGCCTCTTCCTGATCGCGCACTTTCATAACGTGATCATCGGCGGCGTGCTGTTCGGCCTGCTCGCCGGCATCACCTACTGGTTTCCCAAGGCCTTCGGCTACAAGCTCGACCCGTTCTGGGGCAAGTGCTCGTTCTGGTTCTGGGTCATCGGCTTCTACTTCGCCTTCATGCCGCTCTACGTGCTCGGCCTGATGGGCGTCACGCGGCGCATGAGCCACTTCGAAGACCCGTCGCTGCAGATCTGGTTCGTGATCGCGGCCTTCGGCGCGGCGCTCATCGCGCTCGGCATTGCCTGCTTCATCATCCAGCTGGTCGTGAGCTTCATCCGCCGCGAGTCGCTGCGCGACACCACCGGCGACCCGTGGAACGGCCGCACGCTCGAGTGGTCGACCGCATCGCCGCCGCCCGTCTACAACTTCGCCTTCACGCCGCTCATCCGCGACAACGACGCCTGGCACGACATGAAGGCCAACCAGTACGCGCGCCCGAAGGAAGGCTTCATCCCCATCCACATGCCGAGCAACACCTGGGCTGGCTTCGTCATCGCTGCGTTGAGCGCCGTCTGCGGTTTCGCGCTGATCTGGCACATGTGGCTGCTGGCCGTCGTTGGCTTCGTCGCGATGGTCGCTGCCACCATCGTCCACACCTTCAACTACAAGCGCGATTTCTACATCCCTGCGGACGAGGTCGTCCGCATCGAAGGCGATCGCACTCGACTCCTTGCAGCCGGCGTTATTTGACATGACTGCTGATCTCACCGTTCCCTTCCCTTCCGGCCGCGCTCCGGCACAGCCTACCGTCGAGACACCGCGCTTCTACTCGACCGAAGAGCACCACGCCGAGAACGGCACGCTGCTCGGGTTCTGGCTCTACCTGATGAGCGACTGCCTGGTCTTCGCCTGCCTGTTCGCGGCGTACGGCGTGCTGGGCCGCAGCTATGCGGCTGGGCCGACCGGCGCCGACCTGTTCGACCTGCCGCTGGTGGCCGTCAACACCTCGCTTCTGCTGCTGTCGTCGATCACCTACGGCTTCGCAGTGCTCGAGATGCAGCGCAAGAAGACCGGCCCGGTGCTGGCCTGGCTGGCCGTCACCGGCCTGCTCGGTGCGGGCTTCATCGGTCTGGAGCTGTTCGAGTTCGTGCACCTCATCCATGAAGGCGCAGGCCCGCAGCGCAGCGCCTTCTTGTCGTCGTTCTTCACGCTGGTCGGCACGCACGGCCTGCACGTCAGCTTCGGCATCGTCTGGCTCATCGTGCTGATAGTGCAAGTGGCGCAGAAGGGCCTGATCACCGAGAACCGCCGGCGGCTGATGTGCCTGTCGATGTTCTGGCACTTTCTCGACGTGGTGTGGATCGGCGTGTTCACCTTCGTGTACCTGATGGGGAGCCTGAAATGACAGCGCACGGCCACGCTCACGCCACGCCACGCACGGACGCGATCGACCATTCGCCGCTGGGCGGCGACGGCCACGGGCACGACCACGGCGAGGAGGCCATCAGCCACAGCACCTTCAAGGGCTACATGACGGGCTTCGTGCTCGCCATCGTCCTCACCGCGATCCCGTTCTACCTCGTGATGGGCAAGGTGTTCGACAAGTCGAGCACCACCGCCATCGTGATCCTCGCGTTCGCCGCGGTGCAGATCGTCGTGCACATGATCTATTTCCTGCACATGAACACCAAGAGCGAAGGCGGCTGGACGCTGCTGGCGCTGATCTTCACGCTGGTGCTGGTGGTGATCACCTTGAGCGGCTCCTTGTGGGTGATGTACCACCTCAACCACAACATGATGCCGACGACCACGCACGACATGCGCAACATGCCTTGACCGGGTCGGCCCCCAGCGCAAACGAACCATCACGCTGGCCGCGCAACGCGGCCCGGCGAGTCATCGCAACCGTCGCACTGCTGCTGTTCGCGCTGTTCGTGGCCCTCGGTAGCTGGCAGGTGCAGCGCCTCGGCTGGAAGCTCGCGCTGATCGAACGCGTCGAACAGCGTGTGCATGCGCCGGCCACGGCCGCACCGGGGCCCGAGCGCTGGTCGCAGGTGAATGCAGCCGATGACGAGTACCGGCACGTGCGGGTCACCGGCACCTGGCTCGACGACGCCGAGACACTGGTGCAGGCCTCGACCGAGCTCGGCGCGGGTTTCTGGGTGTTGACGCCCCTTCGGCAAACCGACGGCAGCGTGGTGCTGATCAACCGCGGCTTCGTGCCACCGGAGCGCCGCGAACACTCAGCACACGGCGGCGGCACCGGTCCCGCCACCGTCACCGGCCTGCTGCGCATCACCGAACCGGGCGGCGGCTTCCTGCGCAGCAATGACCCATCGGCGAACCGCTGGTACTCGCGCGACGTGCAGGCCATCGCCGCGGCACGCAGCCTGCTCCAAGCCGCGCCCTACTTCATCGATGCGGACACCGGCCCGCGCAGCGACACTTCGCCGGTCGCCGGCCTCACGGTCATCTCGTTCCACAACAACCACCTCGTCTACGCGATCACCTGGTATACGCTCGCGCTGATGACAGCCTGGGCCGCCTGGCGCGTGATGCGCGAAGAACGCAGCGAACGATGAGTCCGCAAGAGATGCACACCCTGCCGCCGTCGCTGCAAGAGGCGTTGCGCCCGCATGCCGCGGGCGCTTCTGCGGAAACCTCGGCAGAGCGGCTCAACGCCGCGGCCGCCGGGCTCAAGAACATGCAGCAGCTGATCCAGCTGCGCTGGATCGCGGTGGTCGGCCAGGTGGTCACGATCCTCGTCGTGTATTTCGGCTTCGGCATCCACCTGCCGCTCGAGCACATGATGTGGGCGCTGGGCTGCCTGGTCGCATTCAACCTGGTGAGCATGCTGCGCTGTCGCATCGACCGCGACGTGAGCAACACCGAGCTGTTCGTCGCGCTGCTGGTCGACGTGGCCGTGCTCACCATGCAGCTCTACCTGAGCGGCGGCGCCACCAACCCCTTCGTCTTTCTGTATTTGCTGCAGGTGATCCTGGGCGCGGTGCTGCTGGAACCCTGGTCGACGTGGACGATGGTCGGTGTCACCAGCCTGTGCTTCGCCGGGCTCGCGATGTTCTCGCTGCCGCTGCCCTTGCCGCTCGACCTGGCCCGCGGCCTTGCCAGCCCCTACATCCAGGGCACGCTGATCTGCTTTGCGCTCAACGCCGCGCTGCTCGCCGTCTTCATCAAGCGCATCACCCGCAACCTGCGCGCGCGCGATGCCCGCTTGGCCGACCTGCGCCAGCGCGCCGCCGAAGAAGAGCACATCGTGCGCATGGGCCTGCTGGCCTCGGGCGCGGCGCATGAGCTCGGCACACCGCTGGCCACGCTGTCGGTGATCCTCGGCGACTGGCAGCACCTGCCGCATTTCAGCTCCGACCCGGAGCTGCTGGCCGAGGTGAGCGAGATGCAGGTGCAGATCGAGCGCTGCAAGTCCATCGTCAGCGGCATCCTGCTGTCGGCCGGCGAAGCGCGCGGCGATTCGTCGGCCAAGACAACGGTGAGCGAGTTCCTGCAGGAGCTGGTCGACGAATGGCGCGCGACGCGACCGGTCGTGGCATTCACCTACGAGAACCGCTTCGGCGACGACGTGCTGATGGTCGACGATTCGGCCATCGAGCAGATGATCTGCAACGTGCTGGACAACGCGCTCGAAGCCTCGCCCCGCTGGCTGCGGCTCGACGCCGAGCGCGAAGGCGATGCTCTGACGCTCAGCGTCACCGACTCGGGCCCTGGCTTCGCGCCCGGCATGCTGTCGCAGTTCGGCAAGCCCTACCAATCCACCAAGGGCCGCCCCGGCGCGGGGCTCGGCCTGTTCCTGGTGGTCAACGTGGCGCGCACCATCGGCGGCACGGTGGAGGCGAGCAACCGCCCCGAAGGCGGCGCCATCGTGAAGATCACGCTGCCGCTCGCCGCCATCGCATTGGAAGAAGAACCCGCCCATGGCCACTGAACGCCGCTTGCTGATCGTCGAAGACGACGCCGCGTTCGCGCGCACGCTCGGCCGCTCGTTCGAGCGGCGCGACTACCAGGTCACGCTGGCCGCGAGCTTCGACGAGGTGACGACGGTGCTGAAGACCGAGTCGCCGGGGTATGCGATCGTCGACCTCAAGCTGCAGGGCGACGTCTCTGGCCTGGCCTGCGTGCAGGCACTGCACGCGCACGATCCGGCCATGCTGATCGTGGTGCTGACCGGTTTCGCGAGCATCGCCACCGCCGTCGAGGCGATCAAGCTCGGCGCCTGCCACTACCTGGCCAAGCCATCCAACACCGACGACATCGAGGCGGCCTTCGGCCGCGCCGCGGGCACCATCGAGGTGGAGCTCACCAACCGCTCGTCGTCGATCAAGACGCTGGAGTGGGAGCGCATCCACGAGACGCTGGCGGAGACCGGCTTCAACATCTCGGAGACCGCCCGCCGCCTGGGCATGCACCGCCGCACGCTGGCCCGCAAGCTGGGCAAGCAGCAAGTGAAATGAGGCCCCCCAGTCGCTGTGCTCCTGCCCCCAGGGGGCGCCACCCAGCGGACCGGCGGAGCCGGTTCCGCGGGCGTTGCTTGATGGGTCGCCGCTCCGCTCGACGGTTTCGTGCGTTCGCGCAAACGGGCTACGCTGCCGGCCACCAGCCCCGCCGTCATGAAGGAGAAGCAACATGCATCATCTGAACCTACCCAACGGACTCTCGATGCCCGTGCTCGGCCTGGGCACCTGGCGCATGGGCGAAGCCAGCGGCTCGCGCGCTGCTGAAATCACTGCCGTGCGGTCGGCCATCGACATGGGCTACCGGCTGATCGATACCGCCGAGATGTATGGCGAAGGCGGTGCCGAGACGATCGTCGGCCTCGCACTCGCCGAAGCGCTGTGCGCTGGCGCCGTGAAGCGCGAGGAGCTGCTCGTCGTCAGCAAGGTCTACCCGCACAACGCCAGCCGCCGCGGCACAGTGTCGGCCTGCGAACGCAGCCGCAAACGGCTGGGCCTGGACCGCATCGACGTGTACCTGCTGCACTGGCGCGGCTCGCACCCGCTGGCCGAGACGGTCGAGGCGATGGAGTCGCTGGTGCAGGCCGGCCACATCGGCAGCTGGGGCGTGAGCAACTTCGATGTCGACGACATGCAAGAGCTGAGTGCCGTCATCACGCGACTGAGTGCCAGTGCCTGTGCGACCAACCAGGTGTACTTCTCGCTCAGCGAGCGCGGGCCCGAGTTCAGCCTGCTGCCGTGGATGCGCGAACGGGCCATGCCGCTGATGGCCTACAGCCCCATCGACCAGGGCAGTCTGGCTGGCGACGACACGCTGGCGCAGATCGGCCGGGAGCGTAGCCTCACCGCAGCGCAGGTCGCATTGGCCTGGGTGGTGAGCCGGCCCGGCGTGGTGGCCATCCCCAAAGCATCGTCGGTCCGCCACCTGCAGGAGAACCTGGCCGCCGGAAGCGTGAGCTTCAGCGACGACGAGCTGCGGCGCATCGACAAGCGGTTCGCGCCGCCGAAGAAGAAGACGCCCTTGTCGATGATCTGAGCGCCGTGCTGCAATGACACTCCTGCGGTGACCTTCGGAGACGGCTTCCAAATGCAGAAGGCCACATGCTGTCTGGCGGCTTGGGTTGTGCTCTGGCTGGCCGGGTGTGCCGCCATTGGCCCCGATCGAACTGCCCATGGCCTGGATGGATTCCCGCCAACCGTCTCATCCGCCACGACGCCGCCGATCGCCATCCACACCCGGCAGGCCTTCGCGAAGTTGGGCGCCGGCGTGAATTTCGGGAACATGCTTGACGCTCCGCACGAGGGTGCTTGGGGCTCTCGGGTGCAGGATGACTATCCAGCCCTGGTGAGGCAGGCGGGCTTTGGCCACGTGCGCCTGCCGGTGCGTTGGAGCGCGCACGCAGGCCGCGACGCGTCGGCACAGATCGACCCCGTCTTCATGGCGCGCGTCGACGAAGTCGTTGACCGCTTGCTCGCCCAAGGACTCACGGTCGTGCTGGACATGCACCACTACCGGCAGTTGGACGGCGACCCACTCGATGCGGGTGAGGTGAAAATTGAAGCCACCGACCTGAAGCTGCGCTTTCTTTCGATGTGGCGGCAGATCGCCGAGCACTTCAGCGGCCGCTCCGAGCGGCTCTGGTTCGAGCTGTACAACGAGCCGCACGGGTCGCAGACGGCCGCAGCATGGAGCGACCTCGCTTCGCGCGCGCTGCGAGTGGTTCGCGCGAGCAATCCGGAACGGGTGGTCGTGATCGGACCGGTGCAGTGGAACAGCGCACGCGCACTCGAAAGCCTCGTGTTGCCGCCTGATGCAAACCTCGTGGTCACGATCCATGACTACGAGCCGTTTCTCTTCACTCACCAGGGCGCCACGTGGAATGCGCCCGTGTCGGCGCGGCCGACGGGTGTGCGTTGCTGCGACGCGCAACAGCGTCAGCAACTCACCGAGCCACTCGACATCGGTGCCCGCTGGGCCGAACGCCACGGTGTCCCGCTGTGGCTGGGCGAATTCGGGTCGTATGGCGGTCCGTCGACTCGCCCCAACGACATGGCGTCCCGCGAGGAGTACACCAAGCTCGTGCGCGAGGCTGCCGAACAGCGTGGGATTGCCTGGGCGTATTGGGAGTTTGATGCGGGCTTCGGCATCTACGACAGCAAGTCACGGGAGTGGCGCGAACCGCTGCGGCGAGCACTGCTCCCTCGATGAAGCCGCCTCGTTGATCAGAACCGCTTCGACGCGAAGCGGCGCCCCGGTTCAGGCGCTCACTGCCCCAAAAGCCAGCGGCAGCCGGACTTGCGCGATGAGGCCCCGGGTACCACGCTTCAAATGCACGTCGCCACCATGCGCGCGCGCGATGGATCGGCACACGGCCAGCCCCAGCCCCGTGCCCTGCTTGTCGGAGGCGCGCGCGTCGGGCGAACGGTAGAAAGGCTGAAACACGCGTTCCATTTCTTCGTCGGGCAAGCCCGGCCCGTTGTCTGAGATTTCGGCCACCGCGTCTTGGCGGTCGGTGAAGAGCCGCACACGAGCCTGGCCGCCGTACTTCACGGCGTTCTCGACCAGGTTGCCCAGCACCCTGCGCATGCCAATCGCGTCGACCTCGACCGATGCCTTCTCGCTCCCTTCGAGCGTGACGTCCTTGCCGACGAACATCGCGTTCTCCACCACGTCCTCGACGAGGCTGGACAAATCCAGCACCTCGCGCGAGCCCGGCTCCGATGCGTCGCGGCTGAACGCCAGCACCGAGCTGATCATCTGTTCCATCTCCTCGACTTCGTTCAGCATGTTCTCGCGCAAGTCGTCGGGGATGTCTTCGATGCGAAAGCGCATGCGCGTGAGCGGCGTGCGCAGGTCGTGGCTGATGGCACCGATCATCGCGGTGCGGTCGTCGACGAAGCTGCGCAGCCGGCTCTGCATGCGGTTGAAGGCCTGGGCGGCGCGGCCGACTTCTGCCGGCCCTTCGAGCGCGAGGATCGGCGCAGTCGGGTCGCGGCCGAGTTGCTCGGCCGCGGCCGCGAAACCGGCGATCGGGCGGACCAGGCGGCGCGAGAACAGCCAGCCCACCGGCACCACCACCGCAGCGGCAATCGCGAACCAGAGCAGAACGCGGCGCTGCCAGGCGTTCGGGAAGGGCTCAGGTATCGGCTGGACGACCGCCCAGCCCACGTTCGCGATCCGCATGGTGGCGACGAAGTCGCCTTCGATGAAGGGGGCCGGCCCGAGGCCGAACAGCGTTCGCATCGGCGAGCTGACGGCAATTGGCCGGGGCCCTCGGTCCATGCCCGGCAAGGTCGACGAGGCTGGGACTTGTGGGCTGCCCTGCTCGGCAAGGCTCGCTGGCGGCACGGTGGCCGCGGCCGGTGCCGTGGCATCCGCAGCACCCGTTGCCTGGGTCGGCGCCGCGCTGCCCGATGGCTGTGCCTGAGCCGTCTCGCGCGTTGTCTCAGGCAATACCTCGCGTGCCGTTTCAGTCCGCCGAGGCACGGCGGTTCCGGTCGGCGGAATGGGTGGTGCGGTGGAAGGCGCAGTTGTCATGCGCGCGGTGGGCGCAGGGCCGGCCGGCGGTGGCGAAGTCTGCGCCGGGGCGGTGCCCGCAATGGGCCGCGTGGTCGTTGCCTCGGGCGCCGTGCGATCCAGGGCCGATGGTTCTTTCGCGGTTGTGGTGGTGCCTGCAGCGGCATCCGGTGCCACTGCCGTGGGCGACGGAGCACCCGGCGCCACCGAGTCCGGAGGCGGCTGCAAATTGGCCGGTCGCTCCGCAGTCGTGGCCGTGCCGGGCCGTGGATCAGTCGTCGCAGGAGCAGGAGCAGCTTCGGGTGTCACCGTCGGCTGCGCTGCATCGGGCGGCGCTGTCGCTCCCTGCTTCGCATCGCCGGTACCGGGCGGGCGAGCAGGCAGGCTCGGCGCGGGGATGCTCGGCCTCGGGAAAGACGGCGATGGAAATTGCGGCGGAGGAAACAAGGGCTGCGCAAAGCCCGGTCGCACGCCCGGGGTTCCTGGGGTTCCGGGTGGGGCTGTTGGGGTTCCTGGGGTCCCAGGGGGCGGGGTGGGCCGGGCCTGCGCGACCTGGTAGTCGACGCGCATGAAGCGCGGTGCAGCGGCGTCGTCATTGAGCCGCTCAGCGCTTTGCCGTTGCGGTGCGAGTTCTTGCTCGGCTTCGACCTGCAGCGCAGGGCGGGCCGTGCCCGCAAAGGGCAGCGGCGTGAAGAAGTAGAGCTGCACGTCGGGTTCGCCGCGGCCGAGCAGCCCGGCGAGATCGCGTCGCGAACGCTCCGAGGTCAACCAGCCGGGGCCTGTCAGTTCGGGCGGGTCTGCCTGGATCACGCGCTGCAGCGGCCTGGCGCCCCGCACCTCGATGGGCGAGCCCGACAGCGCACGAGCGATGTCGCCCAGGTTGTATTGCGGCTGAGGTTCGGGCGGAAGCAGCAGCGTGAGCGCAAGCGTCACCAGCTGTGCCACGACGAGCCCGCCCAGCAGCAGCCCCATGATCTGAACCGCAAGCGGCGGACCGGGCCACCGGTGCGAAACAGTTGTCGTTTCCACGCCTTTGATGCCGCTATGAGCGGGCTCGCGGCCACGCAGGGTCGGCGAGGTCTGGTATTTTCGCGACATGAACGCCATCCTTCCGGTCACGAGCACTCCTACGCGAATTCTGATTGTCGACGACGACGAGGGCATCCGCAGCCTTGTTTCTTCTTTCCTCGAGAAACACGGGTTCCAGGTCGACACCGCCGGTGACCCGATGGAGATGCGCCGCAAACTCGCGCACAGCCAGTTTGCGCTGATCGTTCTCGACGTGATGATGCCCGGCGAAGACGGGCTCACCGCACTCAAGGCGCTGCAGAAGAGCGGCGGGCCGCCGGTCATCATGCTGTCGGCGGTCGGCACCGACATCGACCGCATCGTCGGCCTGGAAGTCGGCGCAGAAGACTATCTCGCCAAGCCGTGCAACCCCAGGGAATTGCTGGCGCGCATCCGCACGGTTCTGCGGCGAACTTCGTCGCCCGCCGCACCCACAACCGCAGCACCACAGGCCGGCGCGCCCGAGGCTTCGGGCGACGGCCACACGCTGCATTTCGCCGGCTGGCGCCTCGACCTGATGTCGCGCCTGCTGCACGACCCTTCGAACACCGAAGTCGCCCTGTCGGATGGAGAGTTCCGCTTGCTGCGGGCCTTTCTCCAACACCCGCGGCGCGTGTTGACCCGCAATCAGCTGCTGGACTACGTGCTCGGCTCGGACAGCGATGCCTGCGATCGCGTCATCGACGTCCAGATCAGCCGCCTGCGCCGCAAGCTCGTCTTCGGCAAGGACCGCACCGAGCTGATCCGCACCGTGCGGAGCGAAGGCTACATGTTCATGCCACCGGTCTCCCGCGCCGAAGCGGCGGTGTGAGCCAGAGGGTGCTGAGGCTAGCAACATCCTGCAAGTCGCGGCACGGCTGCAAGGCCGTTCGCACACGTCCATCGTGAAGTAAGAAATGCTGGGCTGGCTACGCCATGCCCATCCCGGAATTTTGGTGAGGCCGCGGCGAATGGGCGGTGTCGTAACAGCGCCGCTGCTGCTCCGGTGTCGTCTTGGGCGTCGACGGCAGCGTGTTGCGCCAGGCCGTCTCCAAATGCTCGACCCGATGAACGATCCGGCGCAGCCAGGCGAGCGTCACCACCTCCCCTCGCTCCGCCAGCGAGCGCTGCACCAGGCCCCCGATTTCGCACACCACCGCTTGCAGGTGCGCCAACTCCATCGCCGCGTCTGATCTTTCGAGCACACAGAGGGGGGATTCGGTTGTGTTCATTGTGAGGCGACTCCACGATCGGTGACAGTGCATCGCTGGGGTTGGTTCATTGAGGGACACGAACGTCTTTTGAACGTCAGCCGGCTGCCGGCAACTGCATCGTCGACCTCGCATGTGTGCGGCGAATATCGCAATGTGTCGGCACCGACACAGTTGTCACCGAGCTCACCGCATTCGCTGCGGCATGCCCCGACGTCAGTGGCCGGGCTCGACGCTGACCGGTGGCAACAGGCCGCACCCTCGCAAGACCAGCGACACCACGTGGGCCGTGGCACGCTCGTGGTCGCGCTTCGTCAGCTTGCTGCGGCCGAGCACGGCGCGCACTTGCACGTCGAAATCGGCATAGGTCTGGGTCGCTGCCCAGATGGTGAAGAACAGGTGCTCCACGTCAACCTCGGCCATGCGGCCTGCGGCAATCCAGCCACGGATCACCTTGGCCTGCCGCTCCACATGCTTGCGCAGGTCGCCGCGCATCAGGTCACCCAGCACCGGTGCGCCGTGCAGCAGCTCGTTGGCGAACACACGAGACGCGTCGGGCCGCTCGGCCGACATGGCCATCTTGGCGCGGATGTAGCTGGCCAGCGCCTCGGCCGGGTCGGCCTCAGGCGTCAACACGTCCATCGGCACCAGCCAGTCGCGCAAGGTGCCGGCCAGCACCTCGCGGTAGAGCTCGTGCTTGCTGCCGAAGTAGTAGTGCAGGTTGGCCTTGGGCAGCTCGGCGCCTTCGGCGATGGCAGCCATGGTCGCGCCGTTGAACCCGGCGCGGGCGAAGACCTTCTCCGCCGCGCTCAGGATCAGCTCGCGATTGGCCTGCCGGATCTGGCCGGCAGGTTCCGCTTTGTCGGGCGTCACCAGGGAACGCCGGGTCGCTCCGGGCTCCCCTGCTCCCCTCGGGGAGCGGACGCCGTTCAACGGCGGCCTGGGGCTTGTCATTTCTTCGTGGCTGCTTCCCACACCGCGTGGCTGTAACCGGCAGGGCCCGGGTCCTTCTTGATCACCGGCGAGCTGCCCGCAGCCAGCAGCACCTTCACCGTGCGCTCATACGCTGCGGGTTCCAGGTAGCCGATCTTCGGCGTGCCGGCGGTCGTGATCAGCTTGGCCACGTTTTCCATCTGGCGTTGCTGCACCTTCACCGTGGCGCTGCCCGACGGGTCGGCGGCGACGACGATCTTCGCGGCCCCGGCCGGGTCTTTCACCGCATCGTTCCAGCCCTTCAGCGTGGCACGCAGGAACTTGGCCGCGCGCGCGACGAAGGCCGGGTCTTTCAGCTTGCTGTCGAGCACATAGAGACCGTCTTCGAGCGAGGCCACGCCCTGGTCTTCGTAGAAGAAGGTCACGAGGTCGGCTTCCTTCACGCCAGCGTCGACCACCTGCCAGTACTCGTTGTAGATCATGGTCGAGATGCAGGCGGCCTGGTTCTGCAGCAGCGGGTCGACGTTGAAGCCCTGCTTCAGGATCTTGATGTCGGTGTCGGGCTTGAGGCCGAGCTTGGCCATCCAGTTGAGGAAGGGGTACTCGTTGCCGCCGAACCAGACGCCCAGCGTCTTGCCCTTGAAGTCGGCCGGCTTGGTCACGCCGCTGGCCTTCTTGCAGGTGAGCATCAGGCCCGAACGGTTGAAGACCTGCGCAATGTTGACCAGCGGCACACCGGCTTCGCGCGCGGCGAGCGCGTCGGGCATCCAGTTGACGATGGCGTCTGCACCGTTGCCGGCGATCACCTGCACCGGCGAGACATCGGGGCCGCCCGGCTTGATGGTGACGTCGAGCCCTTCGTCCTTGTAGTAGCCCTTGGCAGCGGCGACGTAGTAGCCAGCGAACTGCGCCTGCGGCACCCACTTCATCTGCACGGTGAACTTGTCGGCGGCGTGCGCGCCGGCGGCGCAGGCAAGCGCCAGCGCAGCAACGGCGAACTTGAGAGAAGAACGGACCATCATGAAACTCCTCGGGGTTGGAATATAAAAAGCGAGATGAAAAGCGACATGAAAACCGGCGCGGCTCACTTCGAGCGCACCGAAGGGTGCCAGAACGCCCAGCGGCGCTCCAGCTGAACGAGCAAGGCGTAGGCCAGCGAGCCGGTGACCGAGGCCACGACGATCGCGCCCCACACCAGCGACATGTTCATCCGGGCCGCCTCGGTGCTGATGCGAAAGCCCAGCCCGACCGTCGGCGAACCGAAGAACTCGGCCACGATGGCACCGATCAGCGCGAGCGTGGCGTTGACCTTCAGCGCGCCCACGATGAAAGGCACTGCACACGGCAGGCGCAGGTCGATCAGCGTGCGCAGGTAGCTGGCGGCATAGCTGTGCATCAGCTCACGCTCCTGCCGCCCTGCCGCCTGCAGCCCGGCGAGCGTGGCCACCAGCATCGGGAAGAAGGTCATCAGCACCACGACGGCCGCTTTCGACTGCCACTCGAAACCGAACCACATCACCATGATCGGCGCCACCGCCACCAGCGGAATGGTGCTGGTGAGCGAAGCCACCGGCAGTAACCCGCGCTGAAGAAAGGGCAGCCGGTCGATCGCCACGCCGACCGCAAAGCCCAGCGCCGAGCCCAGCACCCAGCCGAACAGCACGGCCTTCAACACCGTCTGCACGAAGTCGCGACCCAGCGTGCCGGCGTGCTCGAACAGCGACTGCGCAATCGCCAGCGGCGCCGGCAGCAGCACGCGCGGCACCCCGAAGGCCACGACGCAAATCTGCCAGAAGAACAGCACCCACAGCCCGAACAACAAGGCGCTGAGCATGCCTGCCCAGCGCGGCGTGTCGAGCGCGGCCAAGCCCTGCACGCTGCCTGCGGCGAGCAGCAGGTTGCCCACAAGCGCGAGCCAGAACGACAGCGTGGGTTCGGCCTCCCCGGACGACGCCGGCAGCGAAGCCAGCCGCAACGCGAACAGCAGCGCCATCACGATGACGATCACCACGCTGCGCAAACGCGGCGGCCGCTTCATGTGTGACGCCCCTTCAACACCCACCGTTCGGCCAGCGCCACCGCGGCGGTGAGCAACAAGCCGAGCAAGGCCGACAACACCAAGGCCGACCAGATGCCGATGGTGTTGCCGTAGTACGAGCCCGTCAACAGCCGCGCGCCGAGTCCTGCCTGCGCACCGGTGGGCAGCTCGGCCACCATCGCGCCGACCAGGCCGGCCGCGATCGCCACCCGTAGCGAGGGGAACAGGAACGGCAACGCCGCCGGCATGCGCAGCATCCAGAAGGCTTGCAGCCGCGTGGCGGCATAGGTGTACATCAGCTCGGTGTCGATGCGCTGCGGCGAGCGCAGGCCCTGCACCATCGCCACCGTCACCGGGAAGAAGCAGAGGTACATCGCGATCGCTGCCTTGGGCGCGACGCCCGACATGCCCAGGCTGCCCAGGATCACCAGCACGATGGGCGCGATGGCCAGCACCGGCACCGTCTGCGAGGCCACGATCCACGGCAGCAGAGCGCGGTCGAGCGTGCGCGAATGGACGATGGCCGCGGCCAGCAGCACGCCCAGCAGCGTGCCCAGCACGAAGCCGACCAGCGTGGACTGCGCCGTCACCGCCGCGTGGAACAGCAAGTTGCGCGGCGAATCGAGCGGCCAGTCGACGATGCTGCTGTAGAGATCGATCGCCACCTGGTGCGGCGCCGGCAGCACCGGGCGCTCCATCGAGAGCGTTTCGGCGACGAGATCGCCCGCCGTCCAGCCCGGCTTGTCGTTCAGCACCCGCTCGATCACGCCGTTGGCATTCAGTGCGACCGCGCCGCCATACCAGAGCAGGAGCACGAAGCCCAGCACCGCGGCGACCGGGCCGAACTTAGTCATGGTGGCCGTCTCCCAGCGCCTCGCGCACCTCATGGGCGACGGCGATGAACTCGGCCGTGTCGCGCAGGCCCAGGTGGCGTGTCTCGGGCAGCGGCGAGCGGATGTCTTTGACGATGCGCCCCGGCCGCGGCGACATCACGACGATGCGCGTCGACAGGTACACCGCCTCGGCGATGGAGTGGGTAACGAAGACGACAGTGCGCTTCTCGCGCTGCCACAGCTGCTGCAGCTGCTCGTTGAGCCGGTCGCGCGTGATCTCGTCGAGCGCGCCGAAGGGCTCGTCCATCATCAAGAGGCGCGGCTCGAAGCCGAGCGCACGCGCGATCGACACGCGCTGCTGCATGCCGCCCGAGAGCTGCCACGGGTACTTGCGCTCGAAGCCGGTGAGGCCCACGCGGTTGAGCTGCTCCATCGCCACCGATTTGCATTCGTCGGCGCTGCGGCCCTGGATCTGCAACGGCAACATCACGTTGGCGAGCACGTTGCGCCACGGGAAAAGCGCGGGCGCCTGAAACACATAGCCGTAGGCCCGCGCCAGCCGTGCGTCGTGCGGGCTCAGGCCGTTGACGAGCACGGTACCGGCGCTGATGGGCTCGAGGTCGGCGATCACGCGCAGCAACGTGGTCTTGCCGCAGCCCGACGGGCCGATCAGCGAGACGAACTCGCCGGGGGCGATGTCGAGGTCGACCTCTTGCAGAGCATGCACCGGCGCATCGGCCGAGGGATAGACGACGCTTGCGCGGCGCGCCGACACGGCGAGTTCAGGAGGAGTGGTCACGGGCTGAATGGAACCTAACCGAATGGTCAGCTTATTCTCGACCATCGAAGCCAGTTCCATGCCAGACGGCGATGCGCTCGCAAACCCTCGGGTCGCACCCACTTCGTGCGGTTGCGGCCTTCGCCAGCCGGCAAAACCCTCGAACACCATGGCACGGCGGTTGCGTACGATCGCCGCAATCCTGACCAAACGGTCAGATTTTGTGCGCATCTTGTGCGCACGGCCCCTGAGGAGTGCACAACCCATGCTCGAGTCACCCGACATCCGCGCCGGCCGGCGCACACCGGCGCAGTACGACGCCGCCTTCGCCGACGCGGCACCGCGGTTCACCCGCACACAGGCGCTGGTCGAAGCCGAACGCTGCCTGTATTGCTACGACGCGCCCTGCATGCAGGCCTGCCCCACCGGCATCGACGTGCCCAGCTTCATCAAGCGCATCGCCGACGACAACCTACGCGGCGCGGCGCGCACCATTCTCGAAGCCAACCCGCTGGGCGGCACCTGCGCCCGCGCCTGCCCGACCGAGGTGCTGTGCGAGCAGGTCTGCGTGCGCACCACACAACAAGGCAAGCCGGTCGAGATCGGCCGGCTGCAGCGCTACGCGGTTGACGCGGTGATGGACAAGCCGGTCACCGCCCTCTTCACCCGCGCCGCGCCCACCGGCCGCCGCATCGCCGTGGTCGGCGCCGGGCCGGCCGGTTTGGCCTGCGCCTTCACATTGGCACGGTTGGGCCATGACGTCGTCATCCACGACGCCCAAGCCGCCGGCGGCGGGCTGAATGAATATGGCTTGGCCAGCTACAAGATGGCCGGCGGATTCGCGCAGGCCGAACTCGACTGGCTGATGCAGATCGGCGGCATCTCGCTGCAGCTGAACTGGCGGCTCGAACAGGCGGCGCAGCTCAAAGCCTTGAGCGACAGCTTCGATGCCGTCTACCTCGCCATCGGCCTGGGCCGCACGCCCAAGCTCGGCATTCCCGGCGAAGGCCTTGCCGGCGTGCGCGATGCGGTGGCCTTCATCGCCGAGCTGCGCCAGTCCCACGACCTGGCCGCCCTGCCCGTCGGCCGCCGCGTCGTCGTGATCGGTGGCGGCATGACCGCCGTCGATGCGGCCGTGCAGAGCAAGCTGCTCGGCGCTGACGACGTGCACATGGTCTACCGCCGCGGGCCTGAATCGATGTCGGCCTCGCTCGAAGAGCGCGAGTGGGCGCAGAAGAACGGCCTCACGCTGCACTACGGGCTGGCGCCGGCCGAGATCACCGGCAGCGGCTCGGTCAGCGGCGTGCGCTTCGTGCGCGCGGATGGCAGCGTCGAGACCTTCGCCGCCGACGTGGTGCTCAAGGCCATCGGCCAGAAGCTCGACGAAGCGGTGCTGGCCGACAGCGGCCTCACGTTAAAAGGCGGCCGCGTGGTCGCCGACATCGACGGCCGCACCGGCGTGGCCAAGCTCTATGCCGGTGGCGACTGCCGTGCCGGCGGGCGCGACCTGACCGTCGAGGCGGTGGAAGACGGCAAGCGCGCCGCGAAAGCCATTCACGCGGCCATCCACGCCACGCTCGCTGCTGAACCCATCTGAGGAGATCAAACCCATGGCCGACCTGCGCAACACTTTTGCCGGCATCAAAAGCCCCAACCCGTTCTGGCTGGCCAGCGCGCCGCCCACCGACAAGGCCTACAACGTCAACCGCGCCTTCGAGGCCGGCTGGGGCGGCGTGGTCTGGAAGACGCTCGGCGAAGACGGCCCGCCCGTCGTCAACGTGAACGGCCCGCGCTACGGCGCCCTGCTCACGCCCGACCGCAAGATGCTCGGCTTCAACAACATCGAGCTGATCACCGATCGGCCGCTGCAGACCAACCTCGACGAGATCCGCGAGGTCAAGCGCCTGTGGCCCGACCGCGCGCTGGTCGCCTCGCTGATGGTGCCCTGCACCGAAAGCGCGTGGAAGGCCATCCTCGCGCGTGTGGAAGACACCGGCTGCGACGGCGTCGAGCTCAACTTCGGCTGCCCGCACGGCATGAGCGAGCGCGGCATGGGCGCGGCCGTGGGCCAGGTGCCCGAGTACATCCAGATGGTCACCGAATGGTGCAAGCACTACAGCAAGCTGCCGGTGATCGTGAAGCTCACACCCAACGTCGGCAACATCCTGCCGCCGGCACTGGCCGCGAAGCGCGGTGGTGCCGACGCGGTGAGCCTCATCAACACCATCAACTCCATCATGGGCGTCGACCCGATGACGCTGGCGATGAGCCCGGCCACCGGCGGCATGGGTTCGCACGGCGGCTACTGCGGCCCGGCGGTGAAGCCGATCGCGCTGCACATGGCCGCCGAGATCGGCCGCTCGCCCGAGATGGCCGGCCTGCCTGTGTCGGGCATCGGCGGTGTGGGCAGCTGGCGCGACGCGCTCGACTTCATCGCGCTGGGCGCCACCAACGTGCAGGTCTGCACCGCGGCCATGACCTTCGGCTTCAAGATCGTGCAGGAAATGGCCGACGGCTTGTCCGAATACATGGACAGCATGGGCTTCAAGACCACCGCCGACTTCCAGGGCCGCGCGCTGCCCACCATCACCGACTGGCAGTACCTCAACCTCAACTCGATCAGCAAGGCCGTGATCGACCAGGACAAGTGCATCGAGTGCGGCCGCTGCCACATCGCCTGCGAAGACACCTCGCACCAGGCCATCACCGCCACGAAAGACGGCAAGCGCCACTTCGAGGTGAAGGAAGACGAATGCGTGGGCTGCAACCTGTGCGTGACGGTGTGCCCGGTGCCCGAGTGCATCACGCTGCGCACGCTGGCGCCGGGCGAAGTCGATGCCCGCACCGGCCAGGCCGTCGTCGCGCAGCCGGCCAACTGGACCACGCACCCGAACAACCCGATGCGCCAAGCCGTCCCCGCTTGATGTACAACGTCGTTTCGTCACAGGAGAACCGATCATGTCCACCCTGCTGATCCGCGGCGGCACCGTCGTCAACGCCGACCGCGAATTCCGAGCCGATGTGCTGGTGAGCGAGGGCCGCATCGCGCAAGTCGGCACCGCGCTCGAAGCGCCCACCGGCGCGCAAGTGCTCGACGCCGGCGGCCGCTACGTGATGCCCGGCGGCATCGACCCGCACACCCACATGCAGCTGCCCTTCATGGGCACGGTGGCCGCCGATGATTTCTACACCGGCACGGCCGCGGGCTTCACCGGCGGCACCACCAGCATCATCGACTTCGTGATCCCCGACCCGCAGCAGCCGCTGATGGACGCCTACCGAAACTGGCGCGGCTGGGCCGAGAAGTCGGCAGGCGACTACGGCTTCCACGTGGCCGTCACCTGGTGGAGCGACAGCGTTCACAAGGACATGGGCACGCTGGTGCATGAAGAAGGCATCAACAGCTTCAAGCACTTCATGGCCTACAAAAACGCCATCATGTGCGACGACGAGACGCTGGTGAACAGCTTCAAGCGCTCGCTCGAACTCGGCGCCATGCCGACGGTGCACGCCGAGAACGGCGAGCTCGTCTACCTGCTGCAGCAAGAGGTGGCGAAGATGGGCATCACCGGACCGGAAGGCCACCCGCTCAGCCGCCCGCCGATGGTCGAAGGCGAAGCCGCCAACCGCGCGATTGCCATTGCCGACGTGCTGGGCGTGCCGATCTACATCGTGCACGTGAGCTGCATCGAATCGGCCGAGGCCATCGCCCGTGCACGCGCCCGCGGCCAGCGCGTGTATGGCGAGGTGCTGGCCGGGCACCTGGTGCTCGACGACAGCGTCTACCGCCACCCCGATTTCGCCACCGCCGCGGCCTACGTGATGAGCCCGCCGTTCCGGCCCAAGGGTCACTCCGAGGCGCTGTGGCGTGGTTTGCAATCAGGCCAGCTGCACACCACCGCCACCGACCACTGCGTGTTCTGCGCCCCGCAGAAGGCTGCTGGCAAGGACAACTTCGCGAAAATCCCGAACGGCTGCGGCGGCATCGAAGACCGCATGCAGGTGATCTGGGACGCCGGCGTCAATACCGGCCGGCTCACGCCGAGCGAGTTCGTCGCCATCACCTCGGCCAACTGCGCCAAGCTCTTCAACCTGTACCCGAAGAAGGGCTGCGTGGTCGAAGGCGCCGACGCCGACCTCGTGCTCTGGGACCCGGCCGCCACCAAGACCGTCTCGGTGAAGACGCAGTTCTCCAAGGGCGACTTCAACATCTTCGAGGGCCGCAAGGTGCAGGGCCTGGCGACGCACACGCTGAGCCAGGGCAAGCTGGTGTGGGCCGATGGCGACTTGCGTGCGGTGGCAGGTGCGGGCCGCTATCTGAAGCGGCCGCCCTTCGGGCCGAACTTCCAAGCCGTCACCAAACGCACGCACGACCTGGCACCCACCGCGGTCGCCCGCTGAGGAGCAACACATGGACATGAAGACCAAGACCCAACTCGACGACCTGCGTGTCGACGGTGACCGCCTCTGGGGCTCGCTGATGGAGCTCGCGAAGATCGGCGCCACGCCCAAAGGCGGCGTGTGCCGGCTCACGCTCACCGACCTCGATAAGCAAGGCCGTGACCTCGTGACCGGCTGGGCGCGCGAGGCCGGCATGACGGTCACCATCGACAAGATCGGCAACGGCTTCATGCGCCGCCCCGGCCGCAACAACAGCCTGCCGCCGATCATGACCGGCAGCCACATCGACACTCAGCCCACCGGTGGCAAATTCGATGGCAACTACGGCGTGCTCGCCGGCATCGAGGTCGTGCGCACGCTCAACGACCACAAGATCGAAACCGAAGCGCCGATCGAAGTCGCGTTCTGGACGAATGAAGAAGGCTCGCGCTTCGTGCCGGTGATGATGGGCTCGGGCGTCTTCGCCAAGGCCTTCACGCTAGAACACGCCTACGCCGCCACCGACACCGAAGGCAAGACGGTGAAGGGCGAGCTTGAACGCATCGGCTACATCGGCCCCGAGGAACCCGGCGCCCACCCGATCGGCTGCTACTTCGAAACGCACATCGAGCAAGGCCCCGTTCTCGAAGACAACGACAAGACCATCGGCGTGGTGACCGGCGTGCTCGGCATCCGCTGGTACGACTGCGTCGTCACCGGCATGGAAGCCCATGCCGGCCCCACGCCGATGGCACTGCGCAAAGACGCGCTGCAGGTCGCCACCCACCTCATGCAAGAGGTGGTGGCCTGCGCCCACCGCCACCCGCCGCACGGCCGCGGCACCGTGGGCATGGTGCAAGTGTTCCCGAACAGCCGCAACGTGATCCCCGGCCGCGTGAAGTTCTCGATCGACATGCGCAACGCCACCGACGCACTGTGCGACGCGATGGACGCAGACATCCGCGCCATCGCAGCGAAGCTAAGCGCCGACAGCGGGTTGCCGATCGAGATCATGCCAGTCTCGGCCTACACCGCGCAGCCCTTCCATGCGGACTGCGTGCAGGCGGTCGCCAAGGCGGCGGAGAAGCTCGGCTACTCCAACATGCCCGTGGTGTCAGGTGCCGGGCACGATGCGGTCTACATGGCCAAGCTCGCCCCCGCCGGGATGATCTTCATTCCGTGCAAGGACGGCATCAGCCACAACGAGATCGAAGACGCCAAGCCCGAGCACATCACGGCCGGCTGCAACGTGCTGCTGCACGCCATGCTGGAGCGCGCGAAGCTCGCCTGAGCAGGACTCAGTTCAACTTGGGCGACTCTTCGGGTTGCCCGTTCAGGCCGACCCCATGCTCCGTTCGCCCTGAGCCTGTCGAAGGGTGGCGCAGTGCACGGCGTACCCTTCGACAGGCTCAGGGCGAACGGAACTTGTTTCGGTGTTCACCTGGAGAGTTGCACTCCCGACTCGACGATGCGCATGGTTCCGTCGCGTGTTTCTCCGACGGGCCGGCCGTCGTCGAGCCGGTATTCCGAGAGCCCGGTCGGCTCCCAGCGCTCCACGACGTCAGGCGCCGTGGGGTCGCGAACCAGTTGTTCGTAGCCTCGCACGCGATAGGTCTTGCCGTCCGATCCCTGTGCGTCGAACGATTCGAGCAGGTGCAGTCTCCGTTCCATCGTCGTCTCCTGTCAGTGGGGCTGACATCATCCGCCTGCGCACGATTGAATGGCAGCTCACAACCCTCCCAACGGTGGTGTGATCTCGGGCACGTCAGGCCCGGGGGCGAGCTCCGGCTCGGAAGGCTGTGTGATCTCCGGCCCGGCAGGAAGCGGCGCAACATCAGGCCCCTGCGGGGGCACGATGTCCGGCCCGACGGGCTGCGGGACGACGTCGGGCGCCGGCGATGGCGCACCCACGTCGCCCGCTGCCTGGCTTGGCGTCTTCTGGGTGGTGGTTATGGACAAGCCACTCTCCGCCCTTGCGCCGGTTACCAGCGCACGCCGTAGAAATCGTTCACGCTGCGCGCGTACTCGCTTGTGTAGTCGGGAACGTCGTTCTGCTGATAGCGAGGCGCCTTTTCAAGGCGTGACTTGTCCAGCGGCACCACATAGCCTTCGAACTCGACGTCGTACTTGAGCATGTTCCACGGCAGCGGGTAGCGGTCGGTGCCCATGCCGAGGAAGCCGCCGAATTCGAGCACGGCATAACGAACCTGGCCCGACACCTTGTCGATCATCAGGTCATCGATCGAGCCCAGCTTGTCACCCTCTCCGTTGTAGACAGCCGTGCCTTCGACACGCTCCGAAGAGATGACGGTGTGATCTGCGGTGGCAGTATTCATGAAGGTCTCCTTTCAAGAAAAATGGGCCTCGGCCGAGGCCCTGTGCCAGTTATCCGCCTGTCGCCCTGCGCCGCCCATCGGACATGTTCTTCACCGCTTGTAGGAGTCGTGAACATCACGATGCGTCATCTGACACACCCGGGTATACCCATCTCGCGTACACCGGAGCACAGAGGAAGATTTTTCCCCGCGGCATGTCGATTTCAGCGCCGCTCGTTCGTCGTACAGGTGCGGCACCTCCACTTGCGGTGTGCCGCCCACAACCGAAAGGAAATCACATGAGCTACATCGATGGATTCGTCGCCGCCGTGCCCACTGCCAACAAGGAGATGTACCTGCAGCACGCCCAGGCTGCCGCCGTGGTCTTCAAGGAATTCGGCGCGCTCTCCGTGGTCGAAACCTGGGGCGATGACGTGCCCGAAGGCAAGCTGACCTCATTCACCCTGGCCGTGCAACGCAAGAGCGATGAAACGGTCATCTTCTCGTGGATCACCTGGCGCGACAAACAGGCGCGCGACAACGGCATGAAGAAGGCGATGGAAGACAAACGCCTGACGGGCATGGAGATGCCCTTCGACGGCAAGCGGATGATCTACGGCGGCTTCGAGGTGGTGCTCGACGTGTGACCCGCAAGGCATTCCCCTGCCAGTCAAGCGCCTATTGCCGCAGACACCCCGGCGGCGCGCATCATCGCGGCGGCTTCGGGGCCTCAGAAGGTGTGAACTTCTCAGCCCGCAAGCATTCACCACCCAAAGGAGAGACACCATGACAAGCATCCACAAAATCTCGCGCCCCGTACTGGCAGCGGTCGCCTCCCTGGCACTCGGCCTCTTGACTGGCCTCGCCCAGGCCGCCGAACTCAAGCTCTCGGGCGCGAATGAAGTGCCTGCCGTCACCACCACGGCCAGCGGCAGCGGCAGCATCGCCGTGGCCGACGACGGCACCATGAGCGGCAGCATCAAGACCACCGGCATCCAGGGCACGATGGCGCACATCCACGTCGCCCCGGCAGGCAAGAACGGCGCTGTCGCCGTGCCGCTGACCAAGGGCGCCGACGGTGCCACCTGGTCGGTACCCGCCGGCACCAAGCTCAGCGCCGACCAGCTGAAGAGCTACAAGGCGGGCGAGCTGTACGTGAACGTCCACAGCGAAGCGAACAAGGGCGGCGAGATCCGCGCCCAGCTGGCGCCGTAACGTCGCCTGTCGAGCACGGACGCTGAACGGCGTTTCAGTGTCCGTGCGCGCTGAAGTGGCTGCCGGCCGTGTGTAGCAGCAAGAAGGTGACCACAAGAATGGTCACCACGATCACTGGTGCCGGCACCTGGCGCCATGCGCTCCAGGCCGGGCCGCCCGGCGCGGTGACCGTGCTCATCGAACGCTCGCGTTGCTTGCGGGCGCCGTAGGGCGTGAGCCCCCGTGGCTTGTAAACCGACAAGACCAGCGGCACGAACAGAACGACCAGCCCGCCCGCGGCGTGCACGGTCAGTTGAATCCCGGCTGAGTGCAGCGCGTCGCTGGCGTAAGGCGTCTGAGCCGCAAGCTGCGACGCGTAGGAAATGAGTTGCAGCTTGACCAGCAACACGATGGTGGCAAACCCGGTGAGCAGTAGTTTCGCCACGACCCAGTAGTGGCGAACCAAGCCCCACGGAGTGCCCAGGGATTCGATCACGCCGCTGAGCAGCGCCGAGAACGCCAACGGAACGATGACGAACCAGGCCACCAGCTTCATCGCGAGGTAGGCAGCACGAACCAGCGCTTCGTCTTGACTGACGATCCCCACGATGGAGAGGGCCAGGAAGCTGGCAATCGAGCCGAGCAAGCCCACAGAGACTCCGATGTGGCTGGTGAGTGCGAATTTTCTGAGGCCCGGTGTCATGTTCATGGCAAGCATTCCTCGAAGGTGTTCGACGCTCAACAAAAATCCGGCGGCCAGTACGTCGCCAAGCAAGGCAACGATACCGCTGAACACGGGCCGGGGAAGAACTCCGGATTGAAAAGGCCTCACCCCGCCAACGCGACGCGGTTGCGCCCGTCGCGCTTGGCGTTGTAGAGCGCTGCGTCGGCCCGGTCGATCAGTGCTTCGAGGGTGCCCGTCTCGCCGGCGGGTGCCCCCACCGCGCCAGCGCTGCAGGTCACGGTCATCTCCTGGCCGTTGCCGAGGTCGAAGGCTTGCTGGGCGATGCTGCGCTGGATGGTTTCGACGCGACGCACGCCCTCTTCGGCTGCCAACGACAACCCGGGCAACACCAGCAGAAACTCCTCGCCACCATAGCGCCCGAATGCGTCGTAGGCACGCATCACACCGTGCAGGCGCTCGGCCAGCTGCTTGAGCACGGCATCGCCTGCCAGGTGCCCATGCGTGTCGTTGATGCGCTTGAAGTGGTCCACGTCCAGCAGCACGAAGGCCACGGGCACTTCGCCGCGCGCGGCGCGCGCCAGCTCGCGGCCGGCCAGTTCCATGATGGCGCGGCGATTCATCGCGCCGGTGAGGCCGTCGGTCAGCGCCAGCGTGCGCATGCGTTCGTACGAAACCTCGAGCTCCGCGGTGCGCGAGCTGACCAGGCTCTCCAGCTCACGCTGGCGCCGCATCAGCAGGCGCACCCGCCAGCGGTACGCCAGCACCACGAGCGCTGCGGCCATCAGCACGTAGCCGGCCACCAGCCATGGGCTCAGCCACCACGGCGGCAGGATCTCGAAGCCGATGGAGACCGGCACCGACTTCTGCCCCGTGTCTAGGTTCTCTGCCACCGCTTCGAAGGTGTAGCGGCCGGCCGGCAGCGCTGCAAAGCTGACGTTGTCGTGCAGCGCGGCGTTCCACTGTTCGCCGAGTCCCAACAGACGGTAGAGCACCCGCTGGGCCGGCCGGTTGGCGAAGGCCGGCACGGTCCACTCAATCTCCAGCGGTGCCGTCGAGCGCTCGGCCGTCCAGGGCTGGTCGATGGGCTGGGCACGGCCCTGATGCTGCACCCGCGTGATGTGCAGCTCCAATCGGGCCGGCACGAACAGCAGCTCGGGCCGCAGCACCTGGCTGACCCCACGGCTGGTACCGATCCAGATGTTGCCTGCGGCGTCTTCGTGCAACGCGTTCTGGTTGCAATCGCTCCACACGAGACCATTGCTCTCATCGAAGCGGCGCCACTGCCGACCGTTCCAGACCGCCACGCCATCGTCGGTGGTGACCCACAGCCAGGCGCGGCGATCGACCAGCAAGCCCATCACGTTGCGCCGGCCAAGAATTTGCGGGTTCACTGCTTCCGCCTGCCAGCCCTCGGGCGAACCGCGCAGCCGCCACAGGTGGTTGCTCTGCGCACCGGCGATCCACAGCGTACCGTCCGACCCGCAGACCACTTTCTCAACGGACAGCTCCTTCGGCAGGCCTTGAATGGCAGGCTGCGTGAGGCCCCGCGCCGCGTCGTGCATCAAGAGGCCCTTGGAGGTGCCGAACCACGCCTGCCCGTTGGGCGAAGTGCAGGCGGCGTAGACGGCCGGAGGCTCCTTCATCTTCAGGTCCACCTTGTGCGGCGCAGCCCCGGCTTGCCGCGCGCTGCCCGGCTCCATGCGGTACAGGCCGGCGTAGGTGCTGATCCACAAGCCGCCGTCGGTGGCCGGCAACAACTTGAAGATGAGCGGCATGCGCGTGGCCGCGCGCTGCCATGGAGCGTCGTCGCGGCGGTAGAACAACTCGCCGGAATACGTGCTCATCCAGCGCAGCCCTGCGGCGTCTCGCACGATGCTGCCCACCTGGTGCGTGGTGCCGCCCGATTTGGTGAAGCGCGCGGCATCGTCGCGGCCTTGGTCCAGCATCACGGCGCCACTGCCGGTCCCGATCCACAACACGCCGGGAGCTTCGTCCACAAAGCTCCAGACGTCGTCGCTGGGCAAGCCCTGCGCGCTCGTCCAGTTGCTCCAGTGGCGGTAGCCGCGCCAGTGGGCCAGTCCGTGCCCCGCCGTGCCGAGCCACACGTCGCGGTCGCGGTCCACGAGGATGGCGTGCACACCGCCACCGACCGTTAGCCCATGCGCGGCGCCGAAGTGCGTCCAGTGCCCCGCCGCCCATCGCAACAGCCCCGAGTCGCTCTCGGTCATGACGCGGCCGTCGCTGTCTTCGACCAGCGGCTGCTGCATGTGGACGGTGCCCTGGCTCAGGTCGCGTGGCGTCACGTCGTCGAACCCCTCGGCGCCGGCCGCGCGGCGAAGCACCTGCCCTTGGCTGCGCACCCACAGGGCGCCGTCGCTGGAGCGCAGCAGGCCGGCCCAGCGTGAAAAGCCCAGGCCCTGCCCCTCGCCCCACGACTCCACTGCACCGGCTTTCCAGCGGCAGAGCTTGTGGTCGCAGCCCAGCCACCACGCGCCGTCGGCATCGACCAGCACCGAATGAATCGACGCCAGCGCAGGCTCGCTGCGCAAGGCCGCCTCGGGCAACGCGGGGCTCGCGCGCCACACGCCGGCGGCGGCATCGCGCCGCACCGCCAGCAGGCCGGCTTCGGATGCGACCAGGGCCACGCCGTCGGCCGTCATCGCAATCGTCTGCCCCTGCCTCATCGAGATGCCCGCCGCCCCACCGCTCACCGGCACCAAACCGTCTTCGCCCCAATGAAACAGGGCTTCGCTCGTGCCGACCCACAGGCCGCCTTCCCCATCGCCCGCCATCGCGGTGATGTGCCGGCTGCGCATGGCGGCTTCCACGGTATCCACCCGTTCGGTCCGCACGCCATCGTGGCGATACAGGCCGTTCTCGGTGCCGATCCACAGCCGCCCGTCAGGGTGCTGCATGAGCGCGGTGACCGCCAGGTTCGAGAGCCCGTCCGACTGCAAGTAATAGCGCAGCGGCAGGGCCTGCGCGGCAGCCACGCCGCTGGCCAGGCAGCATGCGGCGAGCAGCCAGGCCTTCACGCAGCCCATCACCCATCGGGCAAGGCAGCGCCTGTCACGCGGGTACGGTATGAAACCAGTCATGCGGCAGGCAGGAATCTCGATGCGTTGCGAGCGTCGGCTCGAGTCGTGGGATGCGACTGAGGGGTTGTCGGCGGTCTGGCCGAAGCCGTCAAGCCCGGTTTCTCCGCAACGCCGTGACCCAGGTCACGGTCTGCGATGACCCGCAGGGCTGGGTCGTCGAAACCACCTCAGCGCAAGCCCCTCCACCGAGTGAGGTTGCGGCACGGCGTACAAGCAGCTCTTCTGCGAGCAAACGCCACCGGCCCGCAGGCGCTGCCACCCACCGCGAAAGGAAACGCCATGAGCTACATCGATGGAATCGTCGCCGCCGTGCCCACCGCCAACAAGGAGGCCTATCTCCAGCACGCCCAAGTGGCCGCCGTCGTCTTCAAGGAATACGGCGCGCTCTCGGTCGTCGAGACCTGGGGCGACGACGTGCCCGAAGGCAAGCTGACCTCGTTTCCCATGGCCGTTCAGCGCCGGGCCGACGAGACGGTGGTGTTCTCCTGGATCATGTGGCCCGACAAGAGCACGCGCGACTCGGGCATGGCCAAGGCGATGCAAGACAAGCGCCTCAAGGGCATCGAGATGCCCTTCGATGGCAGACGGATGATCTACGGCGGATTCGAGGTGCTGCTGAACGTGTGAGGCCTCGAGCGGCCCTCCGCACTCGCAGCGAGACGATCAGAACCAGAGGTCTCGTATGCACCGCCCGTCCTGCGGCAAGTCATCCCAGGTGTCCAAGCCGTCGAAGTGATCGATCGGGAGGTGGGCGATGGGCCCCGGCTCCGTCAACCGCAGGTTCACTGCCATCCGGCGGCGGCCTGCTTCATTGGGCTCCAGCGAGCGCCAATAGGCGACACAGCCGCACTCCGGGCAGAAGTGGAAGCCGAGCGCTGTTCCGCGAACGTAGGCCTTGGTGGTGCCAGAAACATGGATGCCTTCGCCCTCGTGGTCATAGGCCCACAGCACGCCATACCGGCGGCAGGCCGTGCAGTTGCAAGCCGTCGCCGACTCCGGCATTCCATCGAACTGCCATTGAACGGATTCGCAGAGACATGAGCCTTTGAGCATGTTCGGTTCTCCCATGGAAGACGTGAACATTCTCTACGCTGGCACCGGTCTCGCCAAGATCGTGGCGAGACGCTTGTTCAGGCTCCGCCCGCTCGCGGCGCGTCGGCCTGCAGGTACTCGCGCATCAGCGCCCGCCCGCGGTGGATGCGGCTCTTGCACGCCTCGCGGGTGATGCCCAGCCGGTCGGCCACCTCGCTGATGGTGAGCTGCTCCATGTCGCGCAGCAAGATCACTTCGCGGTAGATGGCGGGCAGCGACTCGAGCGCGCGAACCAGGTCGATGCGCAGATCGTCTTGCGGCATCTGCGCAAAGTGCGCGGCCTCGTGCCGGGCGGTCAGTTCCTCGGCACCGCGAATCAGCCCCAGCACCGGCAGCATGCACAAGCGGGTGACGACGCGAAAGACCCAGCCCGCCACCGCCAGCGGGTCGCGCACGCTCCCCATGCGGCGGTACAGCACGATGAGCGCTTCCTGCACCACGTCTTCGATGGAGGATGTGCGGTGGCACTGCCGCCGCGCATAGCGACGGATGTCGGGCTGCAGCTCACGCAGCACCTGCTCCAGCGCCGCCGGGTCGCCGGCCTGCGCTGCGGCGAACATCACGCCGTCGACGCGAGTCACCGCGGGCCGTCCAGCGGCTTGCGGCCCACCATGGCGCAGGCCGGGCAGTAGCCGAACAGGCCGGTCAGCGCGGTGAACACGCCGCTGGCAGCCAATGCCAGGCCCAGCGGTGTCGTGCCCAGCTGCATGAGCGCGCCGGCCACGATCAGTGCACCGAGCAGCACTCGCCCCCAGCCTTCCTTCGAGCCCACGTTCTTGCGATACAGCATGTCTTCACCTCGAACTGCCCGATCACAGCGGGCATCGTAGGCAAGGAGGGGTGGATGGTGGGAAAGGATTCATCCGGTTCGAGAGAAACCCACCGAATGGTCGGAATGCATTGTTGACGTGGTTCATCCCCGACACCTCTGTCATTTCTTACAGCTCCCAGCGGAAACGCTGATGCCTAGTATCCGGGCGATATCAAGGGAGGGCCAGGCAGTGCCGGCAACAATCGTTTTGGGCGACAAGACCGACCACGGCGGGGAGGTCATCGAGGCGTCCGGGGTCACCGACACCCACGGCAAGCGCATCGCGCGAGTCGGCGACAAGGTGCAGTGCCCGAAGAAGGGCCATGGCGCCACCGTGATCATCGAAGGCGACATGACCTTCGTGATCGACGGCAAGGGCGTTGCGTATCACGGGTGCAAGACTTCCTGCGGAGCCGTGTTGATCTCATCCCAGGCTGTCACGACGGTGAACTTGGGCGGCGGTGGTTCTGGTGCTGGCGCCGCAACTGCTGCTGCGTCATCAGTGGCTGCGACCGCCACAGAGAGTGCGCTTCAGCTCTTCTACGACGAACAGGCGCAACTCCCGTCAGCCGTGGGCCTTCCTTGGTTCATCAAGGCGCGGGACGGTCGGGCGCTGTCAGGAACAGTCGGCGACGATGGCCTGCTCCCCCGACTCGACTCCATGCGCGAAGACGAGTACGAGGTCTATTGGGGCGACGATGCCATCGCAATGATTCTTGACGGCGGAGTCAGCGCATGACTGAGCCCATCAAGCAAAGAGCGACGGTGCGCACCAACGACACGCCCGGTTCCGTGTGCCGCATCGACGTCAAGCCGGTGACGTTCGCAAGCCTTTGGGCTGGCTACCCAAGCGGGCACCCGTACGTTGACCCGAAGACGGGCAAGCCCCCTGCTGGCTACAGCAATCAGTGTGCGATCAAGGTCAGTGTGGCGATTCACAATGCCGGCATTGACATGAAGTCGTATCGCACCAAAGACAAGATTCTGGTCAACGGCAAGAACACAGCAGCCGTCGCCGAAAACCTGGCCGCATGGCTCAAGCAGATGCCCTTCTGCGGTCTGCCGCAGCAAGCCGAGAATGTCACCGGCAAGGACTGGGAGTCGAAGATCAAGGGCAGAACCGGCATCGTGTTCTTCGCCGACTATTGGAAGCGGACCGCTGAAGAGCAGGCGCCAACCGGCGACCACATCGACCTGTGGAATGGGAGCCGACTGACGGGCAATGCCGCCAACATCGCTCGACGCCTCGGATTGACCAGCATGCAGTGGCTTCCAAATATCGGGCCGCTCGCCGACTACAACTTTTCCGATCTCGCGGGCAGCAAGACGATCCTTTTCTGGGAAATCAAGTGAGACGAACTCTGGTGGTGTTGCTGGCGGCTGTGCTTGGAATTGCGGTCGGGGTGGCCGCCTCGCTCCTTTTCACGGCTTTTATTCCCTTGTGCGGAGATCCATGCGGAGCAGAAGGTCTGATGACCCTTCTGCTTTGCACGGCAGGTGCCGTGGCGGTGTTTGTGGGCGCAGCGGTGTTCCTCTTGCGGCGTCGGTCGGCTTCTCCCAGATTGTTTGTGGCAACCGGTGCCGCTATCAGCGTTTTGATGCTGGCACCCGCGGCTGCGTACTACGTCTACGCATTGCATGGCGAATACCGCCGCCTCGAAGCTGCGGCTCCCGTTCGGGTGACAACGGACTTCTTCCACATGGCCATTGCGACACGCGCCGTCACTGCCTTCAGTGATGCCAGCGGCCAGTCCGTCAAACCCGTCATCGAAATTCCGCAGTGGCAGAGGTGCTTGATCGGCGTCGAACGGTGCGAGACCCAGCCTCGGCAAGTCGAGATGCTCTGCAAGACTGGCGTGGTGAACGTCAACGAGGCTGACTGGCCTGCGTTCTCGCTGATTCCACAAGAGAACGCGGCCGGCATATCGCCTCTGAAGTCGATGCGTCTTTGCGGCGGGTGAGCCTTGGTGGAATACCGGTGGAGCCCACGGATGTTCAGCACGCTACGAAGCAGCGTCATGCTTTGTGCGCCCTTGGCGCTTGTCTCCTGTGCCGGGTCATACGGCAGCATGGAGGACGTGGAGCGGTTCATCCAACGTCGAGAAAGTTGCGACCACTTCAGAGGAGAACTGCCCGATCCCTCGGAGAAGGAGCGGCTCGAAGAGGTCATCAGAAAGACCAACGAGTTATGCGCGGGCGCCGACGTACAGCTCAAGCTGCTGAGGAAGCGCTATGCCAACGACCCGATGGTCACTTCCAGACTCAGTAAGTTCGAAGACACCATCGAATAGGCCCGCGCCGTGCACAAGGAGTCGCGGCGACTGCAGCTTGTTCACATGAGAGAGAGTGAAGTAAGAAGGATTCATCCGCGGGCTACCAACACCGACCAACTCGCGTTTCATTTGCCGGTTAAGAGCGAGTTGTTCTGGGCAGAATTACTTAGCAAGCAAGTAGATAGCTTCGCAAACTTTTTCAACAAAGCTGAGCGCGTTATCAGCGTCTGATGTTGTGATGGGCCATCGCTCGCCAGGAAAGCTCGGATCTGCGTCAGCTTCGTGAGCAATCTTGTTGCGACGATCTACGATGAGTCTTAAATGATTCTTGACGGCGACCTCCGGAATCCCCAGTTGCATAGACACGTTTCGCCATAGCGGCTCGCTGTAGAAATTGCGAACAGCATCTGCAATCTTGTCAGGCTGCTGAAAGGAAAGGAACGAATGACGCTCACGAATATCCTCTTCGAACGCAGCAGACTTGCTGGCTGAAGCGCCGATCAGTAGACCGGCCGAAACCTTGTACCGATTGAATGCATCCGTCGACAGTCGCTTACCTTCGAATATTTCTATCATGCCCAAGACTGTTATCTCGTGCACAAAGTAGTCGAGAGCACTAACGGCCAAGACGATCTGCGCGCGAAGTAAATCAGACGGATCAACGGCCGCAGTGGTCAGCGAGGTAATAGCACTGTGTAAGCCGCTAAGGTGCCTGGCCCGCGACACACTTATGCGGAAAACGTCAATTGCCGCTTGCACGTGCAGCAGACACAAGTTTTATCAACTTGTCCGCACCATCGGAGAACAGTTTCTCAAATCGATGCATTGATTTTTTTGTGCGTGCAAGAACGATGGCCGTCTGTTCTAGTTGAGCGTCGGACAGTTCAAAGACGGGCACCTTATATTTTTGAGAGAGAGCAATCAAGCCATTAAACTCTGACATCTGCAGCAGGGGTTTACCCGGTTCTGACCCAGCCGACTTATAGACGGCGTCTGGCAATAGCATATCGCACCCCTTAAGTGCTGGCACCAGCTTTGACAAAATACCAGCCTCAATCTCATTGATCCATTTCTGAAAAGCGGCCGAAGGTGTGTTTCCTTCTCGCAAACGATATTTTTGAATCACAGTGCCCAAGAACTTGGGGTGAATTATCGGGAAGGGATAAGTGGCCTTCTGCAAGATTGCCGCGGCCTGTGCGCTTCTGGACCATGCCCTCCACTTTGGCACGATCGAGGCTAGCGAGTCCGTAGCCATCACGGAAAAATAGTCCGGCGCCATCGGGACGATGAAAAAATCGCTTGTCATTAGAAGATTCTGATTGATTGCCCCCAAACTCGGGCTCATGTCAATGAGAATGTAATCAATACTATACTTTTTAGCAGTTATGTCAAATAGATAACGGAGTGAGCCGGGCAGATTTTGCAGAGTCACCAACGAGCCAGATAACTCTTGGGCTATTCCAAGTGTTACTTCGTACTCCGCCAATCCGATATGACCAGGAATCAAGAACATATTTGACTGGCCGGGAATTTGTTCGCACTCCACCGCCTCTATAGGAGCCGGCCGTGATTCGAAAGCCGGGGCGAGTCCATCTCGAATATTTCTAATGCCACCGGCTTTATAGATGGCGTCGAAGTCTTCAGATCCCTTGAAGCCGAAAACCATCCCGGTTAGATTGCATTGAGGATCGCAATCGACCAGCAAAACTCGTTTCCCTTTGCGGGCGAGCATCCATCCCAGGTTAAACGTTGTTGTCGTTTTGCTAACTCCACCCTTGTGATTGAATAGGCTTATCTGAATGGCCTTCTGCTCTGGTTTCGCAGCTGGCTTCGCGGCAGTTTTTAACGCTGGCTTCGCCTTGCCTACAACTGCGCTTGATTTAGTTTTGGCGGCTACTTTGAAGGGTTTGGGCATGAACTAGTCCTGAAAGGCTGGAGAGAAAAATATGCAGTGCACACGGATCGTTGCACGCGACGGGAGTAATGTCTATCGCCTTTTGTGCTAAGTATTGGCATCATCAACTTGGAGGATGGCCTCAACGTATTCCATGGCGTGCATGCTTGGAACTGCAGCTTTGAATTTCGAGCCTGGCCGACATCAACTCATCTTCTTAGGCCAACGCAAATATGCGAGCGCAGACAAGTGATCATCGCCCCCACACAAACGACATCGGCACCCAGGTATAACTGCCGTCACCCTCAGCCCTCAGCTTCCCAATCCCAGGAAACCCCACATGCGCCGCGGCGACCCACGCCCCTTCGCGCGCGGCCTCGCGATAAATCCTCTCGCGATTCGCCTTCGACAGCGCGGGCATCGCATCGAACACCACCGTCGCCGCGGGCAGCGGGAACTGCACCGCCGCCACGTGCATCAGGTCGCCCCACAGGATGAGCTTCTCGCCCTCGCTCTGCACCACGTAGACGGTGTGGCCGGGCGTGTGGCCGGCAGCAGGTTCGGCATGCACACCGGGGACGAGCTCGGTGCGGCCGTCGAAGGGCTTGAAGCGGCCGCTCTTCTCGTACGGGTCGAGCATGGCCATGGCGCTCTCAAAGTCTTCGGCGTCGCCCTTTGATGCGGCCATCTTCTCGCGGCTGAGGTAGTGGCCGGCCTCGCGCGCGTCGGCACGCACCACGGCGTTGGGGTACACGGCCTTGCCGTCGACCGTGAGGCCGCCGACGTGGTCGGTGTGCATGTGGGTGAGGTAGATCTCGTCGACCTGCTCGGGCGTGTAGCCGGCCGCGCGCAGGTTGGCGAGCACGTGGCCGAGCTTGTCGCCGAACATCTTTGATGCGCCGGTGCCGGTGTCGACCATCACGATGCGCTGGCCGGTGTCGATGACGAAGGCGTTCACCGACATGGGCATCGCGGGCGTGAGGCAGTGCCGCGCGAGCAGCGCCTTCAGTTGCGCCGGGCCGGGCTTCTTGAACACCTCGGTGACGGGCATGTCGAGCGTGCCGTCCCACAGCGCGGTGACGGTGATGCGGCCGATCTGCGCGCGGTACCAGCCGGGGCTTTCAGCAAGCGGCTCGGCGGCGTGCGACACCAAGGCCACGGTGAGTGCGAGCAGGCCGGCGATGAAGCGCAGCACAGCGTGTGCGCACCGATTTTTCAGACCGTCAACGATTGGCCTTCGGGTAGAGCGGGGCCAAAAATGAGCCGCGTGGACAGCGGCATGGGTGCCGCACAGAATGGTTGTCATGAAAAATGCCTACGTCTTGTTGTTCATCGCCATCGTCGCCGAAGTGGTGGCCACGAGTTGCCTGAAGGCCGCCCAGGGCTTCACACGCCCGATCCCCAGCATTGCCTGCGTGGTGGGGTATGGCGTCGCGTTCTACTTCTTGTCGCTGACGCTGCACACCATACCGACGGGCGTTGCCTACGCCATCTGGTCGGGTGTGGGCATCGTACTCATCTCGATCGTGGGCTGGCTGGTCTTCGGCCAGTCGCTCGACCTGCCGGCCCTCGCGGGCATGGCGTTGATCGCATCGGGTGTGATCGTGATCAACCTGTTCTCCAAATCGGCGGCGCACTGAGAACAACCCGTTCGCACTGAGCTTGTCGAAGTGCCTGCGCCGGGGTGGACCGGGGTGGGGGCCGGCTTCGACAGGCTCAGCCCGAACGGAGTGCCCGGGCGCTGGCCACGACCTGATCGCTCGCTACCTGGCTGGAGGAGTGGAGCCGGCAGGGCCGACTCTCAAGCCCACCCGGGTGTTGTTCAACTCGTAGAGATAAGCCGCCCGGCACGCCTTGCCGCGCTGCGTCGAGCGCAGCAGCTCATCGCCTTCGATGCTCTTGATGCGGCGGCGCAATTCCCTCGCCATCTGGCCGACTGTCCAGCTTGAGACCGATGCGCAAAAGGTCGGTACCTCTTTGGGCGAGAGCAGCGCCAGCACGAAGCCGGTGCAGCTGCCCGCCGCGGCACGCAGTGCTTCACGGTGCGCGTCCACCGCCTTCGAGCGGCTGCCCCGGGCCAGCTGGATCGAGAGGCTCACCGCCTGCAGTTCGCAGCGGGCGGTGCTCTCGTTGAGGGCCACCATGTCGAACGACCCGCTGAGGTACTCGTTGACCTTGTCGGCACCTTGCCTGGACAAACGCTGCTCCAGGTCGGCAACCAACGCGTCGGACGCGATGGCAGCCACCGGAAAAACGGCGGCCGCCACGACAACAGCGAGCAGCTTGAGCGGCAAGCTCAAGCCCGAACGGGCAGCTTCCAGTTCGGCCGGATGAAGTGGCAGGTGTAGCCGTTGGGAATGCGCTCCAGGTAATCCTGGTGCTCGGGCTCGGCTTCCCAGAACGGGCCGGCGGGCGCCAGCTCGGTGACCACCTTGCCCGGCCACAGGTCTGAGGCGTTGACGTCTGCGATGGTGTCTTGCGCCACGCGCTTCTGCTCTTCGCTCGTGTAGTAGATGGCCGAGCGGTAGCTCAACCCCATGTCGTTGCCCTGCCGGTTCTTGGTGGTCGGGTCGTGGATCTGGAAGAAGAACTCGAGCAGCCGGCGGAAGCTGATGTGCTCCGGGTCGAAGATGATCTCGATGGCCTCGGCATGCGTGCCGTGGTTGCGGTAGGTGGCATTCGGCACGTCGCCGCCCGAATAGCCCACGCGCGTGGAGACCACGCCGTCGTACTTGCGAATCAGGTCTTGCATGCCCCAGAAGCAGCCGCCTGCCAACACTGCGCGTTCGGTGGTACTCATTTCACTTCCTCTACTTGGTCGATGTAGGCGCCATAGCCTTGCGCTTCCATGTCATCGCGGTGGATGAAACGCAGCGAGGCCGAGTTGATGCAATAACGCAGGCCGCCGCGGTCACGCGGGCCGTCGTTGAACACGTGCCCGAGGTGGCTGTCGCCATGCGTCGAGCGCACTTCGGTGCGCACCATGCCGTGCGCGGTGTCGGTCAGTTCGTTGACGTGGGCCGGCTCGATGGGCTTGGTGAAGCTGGGCCAGCCGCAACCCGACTCGAACTTGTCGGACGAAGCGAACAGCGGCTCGCCCGAGACGATGTCGACGTAGATGCCGGGCTCATCGTTTTCGAGGTATTCGCCAGTACCGGGCCGCTCGGTCGCGCTCTGCTGCGTGACGCGGTATTGCTCCGGCGACAAGGCGGCCACGGCTTCGGGTGTTTTCTCGTACTTCGGCATGTCTTCGTTCCCTTCTGGAAGGCGTTGGAAAAAGGGCGGCTTTGGAGTATGACTGCGGCGGGCGCCACCGGGTTCACTCGGAGGCTGGGACCCTTGTCACGGCATTGGCTATTCAATCCGGTCGCACTGAGCTTGTCGAAGTGCCTGCACTGAGGTGCGCGCCGGCTTCGACAGGCTCAGCCCGAACGGAGTTTTGTAGTCGACTTCGGCCGCGCTTTTCTTACACCTCAGGGCGCCACCAGGCTCACACCGGCGAGGGCTGGATTTGCGGTCAAGGTGGGCGTTTGCAAGGGCCCTTGCGCCGCCTTGCGCGGCACGCTTCGCAGAAGCTCGCTCACGCGGGGACCAACGTACTTGAACGCGCCCTGCAGCGTGACCGCCCCGCCCTGCGCCGGCGCGGCCTTGCCCGACAGGGCCTCGATCAGCGCATAGGTGAAGGCGCCGTGCTTGGGCGCGGTGCCGGCGGCGTTTTGCGGCACCTCGAACGACTCCTGGTCGCCTTGCGAGGCGGACAGCACGGCAATCTGCGCCGACGCACTGCGCTTGGCCAGCGCATACGGGTCGCTGCGGCCGTCGGCGCTGCCCGAATGACACGTATCGAGAACGAGGATGCGCTTGCCGGGCACGCGCTTGAGGAGCGTGTGCAGCTCGGTGCCGCTCATCAGGCTGGCGGCGGCGCGCACGTCGACCGGCTGGCCGGGCTTGGCGGTGAAGACGTTGAGCAGGTCTTGCTGGCTCGCGTCTTTGGTGACGAAGTAGTACTCGCCCGAGGCCGGGTCGGGTGTGAAACCGTGCGAGGCGACGAACACGAGCACGGTGTCGTCGGGGCTCACCTTTTCGAGCTCTTGCAGGCGCGAGACGAGGTTGGCCTTGGTGGGCTTGTCGGGGCTGTCTTCGGTGAGCAGCACGGTGCTCACGCTGCTGAAGAGCTTGCCGGTGTGGCGGGTGATCACCTCGGCCAGTTCGCGTGCGTCGTTGGTGGTGTTGGGGAGCTGGTTGATCGGCACCTTGCAGCTCTTGTCAGCCTCGCACGCGAGCACGCTGTCGAAGCGCGACACGCCGGTGACCACCAGCCACAGCTTGCCGGGCCTGGCGCGCGCCGGTGGGGGCTGCACGAGCGGGGCCGATTCGTCGATGCCCAGCGAGCGCTCGGTCTCGGCCTCGACGCGGATCACCGAGCCCGCGCTGCCCACGCGTGCCGTCACCGTGCGGTTGACGCGCTGCGAGTCGGCCGCGCTCACCAGGCGGTCGGCCGCGCGCAGCACGGGCACGCCGTCGACATACACGCCCAGCTCGCTGATGGCGGCGCCGGTGCTCTCTGCGCTCAGGCGCACGGCCACGGTGCCGGGCTCGCTGCCTGGCGTGATGGACTCGATGCTCACGCGCGGTGCGGCCATCTGCCGCAGCGTCTCGGCGAGCTGGTCGGCCGCGGCGATGGCGGCGAGCGTGGTGGCTCGCAAGGCGGTGCGCACGAGCTCGGGCCGGTACAGCTTGCGTTCGAACTGCACGGCGCGAAAGAAGTCGGGGCTTTGCGCGTCGCCGCGATTCACCAGCCAGCCGACGTACTGGTCGCCTTGCGGTGACGAGGCGTAGAAGCCGTCGCCACGCCAGGCCACCCAGTCGCTGCCGTTGGTATGAACGAAGAGGCCGAGCAGCTCGCGCCCGCTGTCGACGCCGTACCAGCGGATGGTGCCGTCGCCCAACGCCACCACCACTTTCTTGCCGTCGCCGGTGATGAGCGTGTGGTACGCGGCGGCCGGCAGGTAGGGCGGGTTCTCCCAGGCCTTGAGCGACTTGCCTTGCGCGTCGACCACGCGCAGCCGCCATTGCGTGCCGAGCGCGGCAATGGGTTGCGTGGCGTGCACGGCCCAGCTCCACACGCTTTCTTCGCGGTCCATCGCCACGGGCTTGCCGTTCACGAACGTCTTGTCGCGGTAGGCGTAGATGCCGGTCTGCGTGTCGACCTGGGCGACGCCGCTGTGGCGCGCAGGTTGCAGAGCCTTGTCGTCGAGGCCTTCAGTGGTGAGCACCTTGAGCTGGTTGGTGGCGGCCAGGTTCACGCGCAGGCGCGAGGCATCACCGCGGGCGAACACCAGCGACTGGCCATCGGCCGAGACGCGGAAGGCGTTCTCGTCCGTACGCTGGGCATAGAAATCGACGTTGTCGGGGAGCATGCGCATCGGTTGACCGTCGCGGTCGATCACCACCTGGCCGTCGGCATTCAGACGCGTGATCGAGGGCACGGTGGTCGACAGCACGATCTGGCCTTGCGGCAAGGGCAGCATGTTGGTGATCTGCTGGCGGCCGGCGTTCCAGCGTTCGAGCGGGCCGCTGAGCGGGTCGCGCACACGGTAGATCGGCGTGGGGCCGTCGCCTTCGACGTTGCCGCTCACGTAGAGCGTGGCGCTGTCGGGCGACCAGGCCACGCAGCAGAGCGACTGCTGGTCGGCCTCGGCCGCGCGCACGGTGCGCTTTACCGTCAACGTGGCGGCGTCCATCACCGTCACTTCGGGTTGGAAGCGGCCACCATCGGCGCGGTAGCGCACGCCGAAAGCGAGCCACTTGCCGTCGGGTGAGAAGCGGATGCCGCCGAGCTCGGAGCCGGTGCACTGCGGCTGGCCGGCGGGCACCGGTGGGTATTGGTTGCGGAAGGCGAGCGCCATGTCTTTCGCGTACACGCGCACGCAGCCGTCTTCGGAGGTAGAGGCGAGCCGGCCATCGGGCGCGAAGTGCACGAAGGTCACCGGCGCGGCGTAGGCGTTGTCGGTGCTGAGCGAGGCGCCGGTGTCGGCATCGACCACCTGCACGCCGCCGCGCGCCAGGCCCACCGCGAGGCGCTTGCCGTCGGGCGAGAGGTCGAGCGAGATCACCACATCGTTCTCGAAGCGGGCGATCTTGCCGACGATGCGGCCGCGTTCGGCGTCGACTGTGTAGACGTGGGCGGCTCGGTTCCACTGCCAGCCAGTGACGCCGGCCACGTAGACGCGCTTGCCATCGCGGCTGACGGCCAGGCCGTGGGGTGTGCCTTCCAAGCCTGGCTCGGCGGGCAGGTAGACGGTGCGGAGCAACTGCAGGTCGGCCATGCGCCAGATGCGCAGGGTTTTGTCGAGCGAGACGGTGTAGAGGCGGGAGTACGTTGAGTCGGAACGGATCTGGCCAACGGGGGCGTTGTGCATTTCTTGCACGACGCGGAGTTGGGGGGTGGTGTTGGGGGTGGCGGCGCTGGCTGGCGTGGCAGCAAGGAACAACGGTGCAAGCGCGTTGAGCAGCGCCACGACTGCCCGAACGGTGAGGGGCCCGGCAGCCCCCTGAAAACACCTCACTACTTCGCCGCCGGGCAGTCGCGCTCGGTCTTGCCATCGGTCGGTTTGGCCTGCTGCAGCGACTCGGGTGCGCACACCGAGCTCGTGCTTGACTTGCCCAGGCGGTAGCGGTACTTGAACACGTTGAACGCCGAGCCCGGCACCGCGCCGCCCCGGCCGAAATCGGCCTGCGATGCAGCGCGGGTGCCGAAGAGCACGTCGCCATCGCTGACCACCACGTTCGCGGTTTCGTCTGCGCCGGCCACGGGCAACACGGGCAAGATCCCTGGCGTGTTGTCTGCGCTTGCCGGCGCCGTACCACCGCCACTCTGGCCGGCGGGCACGGTGACGCCACCTACGCCCTGCCCGCTAGCCGCCCCGGAGCCCGTGGCACCCGCCGTGCCACCGGCCAGCGAGCCGAAGCCGGCACCAACGCTGGCAAAGCCGGCACTGCTGTTGTTGGTGCCACCGATGGCACCGAAACCCGGCACCGCGATGCCGCCCACGGTGTCATTGATGGTCCGGGTGCCCACGGTTTCAATCAGCCCGTCGAAGATGAAGACACGCGTACCCGCAGTGGTGGCGGAGAAGGAGCCGCTAGCAGAGGTGTCGACGGTCACGCGACTGAGAAGCACGTCGGCCGCTCGGCCATTGGGGTCGGCGCCGATACCGCTGCTGCCTTGCGCGAAGGCGGCCGTGACAGATGTCTGGATCACCGCATTGACGGCCGAGCCGGTTTGAACGGCTTGCGTCGGCTGGCCAGACAGCGTGGAAGGGTACAAGGCGCCGCGCACCGCGATGTCGTGCGCCTGGCCACCGGGCGGCGTGAAGAACATCGGCGTACCGAGGCGAAGCTTCACGCTGCTCAGCAGGGGGTTCTCGCTGCCGCCGGCTTGCCACGGGGTGACCGAGCCCGCCACATATGCCGGGTCGGTCGGCACAGTGTTGGCCGGCAACACAAGGTTGGCGCTGGGCGTCACCGACACCACGGTCGCACGACCCTGCAAGGGCCCTTGCCCCAGCTCGAAGGTGTAGGTCACCGTACCCACCGCGATGTTCGTCGTGTCACCGGGGACCACGCTGGTGGATTCATAGACCGTCTGCGGGACACCCCCGACGAGGATCTGGAAGCTCCGGTAGGCCTCGGCCGGCGTGGTGACGGTGAAGCGCCCGTTCACCAGCGTCACACCGTTGACCTGGCTGAAGTTGCCCAGACCCGCGTCTTCAAAACGCTGGAAGAGCTTGGAGCCGTCGGACAGGCCGACGCTGTTGCTCCACAACAGCAGCTCGGCATCGCCCGAGGCTTCGAAGCCGAGCAGCTTGAGACCGATGCCGTTCGTCGAGGCAACCACGCCACTGCGCGCAGCCACCGACACTGGTGTCTGACTCAGCGCTGTGAGGGTGGGCGTGAAAGTGCCAATGCTGAAGCGGCCGTTCACGGGCAAGGCATTCGACACGCCCGCGATCGTGTCGACCGAGACGTCGATCAGGTTGGGCGTGGCGTCGCCGCTGGCAGGCACCAGGCGAGCACGCAACACCGTGTCGGGCGTGGCGGGGTCGCTGTTGAGGTTGTCCTGGTAGTTGGCGGTGTTGTTCGAGACGATGATCTTGGCGATGTCGCGCGATTCGATCGTGCCGTGCACCGTGATCGGCGTGTTCCCGATGGCCGAGCCAGCGTTGATCACGCCGTTGGCATCGACCGAGTAGATGGTCAGGGGATCGCTGAAATTGCCGCTGATGTTGACGCCCACCACCTGCAGCGGCGTGAGGCGCACACCGTTCACATCGACCAGGTATCCCTGGAGGTCCGTGCGCACCGGCGCAGTCTGGTTCTCCACGTTGACGAGCGTGGTGCCGTTCGACACGGTGGCGAACTCAGCGGTGTTGTCAAACAGACCCAGCACCTTGCCGCTGATGTGAATGCTGTAGGCGATCTTCGAATCGTCGCCACCGTTGCGGTGGCCGTCGGCGCCCACTGAATCCCAGCCGCGCGAGTAGACGTTGTTACCCAGATAGACACCGTCGGTGGCCTGTGCGGTGCCGGCGCTCAGGCGGATGTCACCCTTGTTCACTTCGATCGGCGCGTTGCTGACGATGCTGTGAAAGGCCGTCACCGAGAGACCGTCGGTGGTGTCGGTCGCGAGGCGGTTGCCATCGAGGTTGAGGCCGTTGAGTTCGACCGAGCCGGCCGGCGCTTCGATCACGAGGCGGCCCACGGTGGGTCGCAAGGCGTCTTGGTAGCCCAAGTCGAAATTGCCGTAACCGGTGCTTCCTGAGCCGCCGCCGAGACCGCGTACCAGCACCACGTTGCTTGTGTTCGAGTGCAGCGTGATGTCGGCATAGGCAATCATTTCGCCGACGTCGATGCGGCCGTTGGCGGTGACCGCGATCTTCGATTTGATGGCGTCGGCGCCGGCATCGAGCGTGGCGTTCTGCGTGGCGTCGGTGCCGGTGCTGCTGGCGAGCACGTTGACGGTGCCTTGCGTGGAGTCGAGCGCGATCGTGCCGGCATGCGTCTGAATGTCGCTGTTCACCGCCAGGTCGCCCTGGCTCGTGAGGCTGAGGTTCACATCGCCATCGGCACGGATGCCGCCGTTGCCGAGTGTGAGGGTGCCGCCGCGCGAGGTGAGCGACACGCTGCCGGTGTTGGTGGTGGTGGCGATGCCGGCTCCCGCCAGCAGCGAGACAGCACCGCCCGCACCGATGGTCACCGGGCCCTGGCTGAACAGCGAGCTGTCACGCAGCGTGACGGTGCCTGCGCTGCTGTCGACCGAGATGCCGCCTGTGCCGGCAATGCCGCCAGCGAGGTCGATCGCGTCGCGTGCGGTGACGGCGATGGTGGTCGGCCGCGCGGTGGTGCTGGCGTTGACGGCGCCGGTGTTGGCCGCGATGGGCTTGCTGACGGTCACGCCGCCTGCGGCGGCGCTGAGCGTGATGCTGCCTGCGCCGAGCAAGGTGGCGGCGTTGACGCCGGTGTTGCCGCCGATCAGCACGTTGCCCGCGGTGGCTTGCAGGTTCAGCGGCGCGGCCGTGGTGCCTGCCTGGCCGGCGTTGGCTTGCAGTGTGATGCCGCCCGCGCTCAACAGCCCACCTTCTGCCGCGGTGGCGCCCTGCGAGGTGATGTTGCCGCTGGTGGTGGTGATGCCGATACCGCCTGCGCCGGCGTTGACGCCGGCCAACGCCACCGGGCCGGCCGCGTTGACGGTGAGGCCGCCCGTGGCCGCGGTGCCACCGCCAGTGATGGCTTGGTGCACCGTGACACTGCCACCTGTGGAGGTCAGCGTGGCCAAGCCGGTGCTGATGACCGCGCCCACATCGATGGACTGGCCGGCGGTAAGGCCCAAGGTGCCGGCCGAGAGCACGCCAACATTGTTGGCCGCCGTGGTGATGCTGCCGCCGGCGTTCACGTCGACATTGCCACCCACGCTCTGGATCACGGCCGTGCTCAGGCTCACGTTGCCGGTGCGGCTGACCACCATCGCATTGCCCTGCACCAGCGCGCCGTTGAGGCTGACGGCACCGGCACCATCGACATTCAGGCTCGCCACCGGTGCCGCCGTGCCATTGGCGCTGGCCGCAACGATGGCGTTGCGCACATTCACAGTGCCGCTCGCGCTGCGGATGTCGACCGCGCCGCCTGCCAGCACCTGCCCGACGTCGACACCCGCACCGCCGCGCAGCGTGGCATTGCCAGTGCCGGTGTAGAGCAGCGCCGTGCCGGTCGTGCTGAGCGTGCCGTTGGTGGCAGTGAGTGCGAGTGCACCGTCGTTGAGGGCGATCGTCTGGTTGACGGTGAGGTTGTTGCCCGCGGTCAGCGTGAGGCCGCCACCGGCCACACCGGTGCCACCGGTCACGAGGCCGTTGACCTCGGCATCGACAGTGATGTTCTGGTCTGCCGCCAGCGTGACGTTGCCGCCGCGGGTCAGGAAGTAGCGCAGCTGGTCGGCGGCGATCTCGGAGTCGCCCGAGGTCACGGTGCCGATGGTGAGGTTGGTTGGGTCAAGCAGCAGCGAGCCCTGCTTGCCGTGGGTCGCGAACATGTCGACATCGCCCATGAAACCGAGCTGGCCCTTGGACGACACCTCCACCTGGCCGCCGTTGCCGCTCACGGTGCCGCCGCTCGCCTTGATGCGCCCTGCGAACTGCGTGCTGCCATCGGACCACACGGCCACGGTGCCGCCATCGCCGACGCTGCCGGCACTGGCATCGATGAACGCCCTGGCTTCGATGTTCACCTGTTGCGCATGGGGCAGCGTGCCCTGGCCTTGCCAGTCGCCGCCGATGGCGATGCTGCCGGCGCCGCCCGTAGCAGCGAGGAGCGCGGTGGGTGCGAGCCTGATATCACGCCCCGTCGCTTCGATGCGACCACCGACTTCTCCGGACGTGTCGAGCGTGCCGCTCACCATCACCTGCGTGTTGGCATCGCCCTGCAGCGAGATCAGCCCCGGCGCCGTGGCAAACGATGTGGCCCGCACCACGCCGCTCACGTTGATGATGTTGTCGACCAGTCGTTTGACGGTGGCGGCGCTCAACTGCACACGCCCGCCCTGCGCATTGATCTGGCCCGACTGGTCGACGATCGCGGCGAGCGGCGTGCCGCTGGCGTCCGTCAGCGTGTTCATCGCGGCCGCGTCGACGATCAGGTTGACGAGCTTGTCGCCATAGAGGTCGAGCACGAAGGCATCGCCCGCGGCGAGCGACACCTTGCCGAGGCGCGCGTTGATCACGCCACTGTTGGCCACATTGCGGCCGACCAGCGCCGCGAAGCCGCCCTCGCCCACCGTGATGCTGCCCTGGTTCTCAACGCGCGCACCCGCCTTGCCGGGCTGGTTGAAGTCGAGCTTGCTGGCCATGAAGTTGCTGTTGCTGATGTTGGCGGTGGACGCCGTGAGCGCGCCCACGTCGACCTGCGCCGAGCGGCCGAACAGGATGCCGTTGGTGTTGACCAGGAACACCTGCCCGTTGGCGTTGATGCGCCCGAAGATGGCCGAGGCCTCGTTGCCCACCACGCGGTTGAGGATGGCCGAGCTGGCGTTGGGCTGCACGAAATTGACCGTCTCACTGCTGCCCACATTGAACGAGCGCCAGTCGATGGCGGCGCGCTGCGAGCCCTGCGTGATGGTGGTCGTGACGCCGCTTTGCTGGATGGCAGCTTGCCCGGCGGTCACCGTTCCTCCCTGCGGTGCCGCGAAGGCCAAGGGCATGGCGAGCATGGCGGTGGCAGCCACACCGGGGCGGAAGATGCGTGAGATCTCCAGCGCGAGGGGGCGTGCGGTGAACGGAGTGCGTGAAGCTTGGGTTGCGGTTTTCATGACTGCTTTCGCTTTCAGAAATCGATGCCGACGCCCGCGAACACGCGTGCATCTCGGTTGCCTTCACTGGTCACGTCGCGGCGGCCGGGCTTGGCCACTTCGAGGTAGCCGCGGGTGCGGTACGGGCCACTCACGCGCACGCCGATGCCGGCCGAGCTGAGCGACGTTGACTGATAGCCGCCGTCGGCCTGCTGGCGTTTCACGCTGCCGCCGTCGCCATACACATAGATCGTGGAGGCGAAGCGGGCGATGACCAGGTCGTAGCGCAGCTCCAGCTTCACGGCCGAGCCCTTCTCGCCGATGACCTCGGATGGGTCGAACGCACGCAAGAAGGTTTCGCCACCGAGACCGAGTTGCTCGGCGGTGGGCAGCTTGTCTTTGGAGTGCTGAGCCGTGCCAGCCAGCAGTGCCGACCAGTTGCCGCCGAGGCTCTGCAGGCGCGCGGCGTAGGCCGTCAACTTGCTGAACTGCGGGTTGGCGTCGACACCCGGGTCGCCCTCTTTGGCAGCGCCCAGGCTCGACAAGCCCTTGGACCATTCGAGGTCGAGCAGCGAGATGCCGCCCCAGTTGTCGGCGTAGTCGCCGGTGATACCGAGGCGCAGCGCGCGGATGCGGTCTTCGGACGCGCGGCTGCCGGCGATGTCGGCGGTGTTGTTGTAGCCATTGAGCCCACCACGCAGCGAGAGGTTGCTCTGCCGGCTTCGCAGCAGCGGGTAGGCCAGCCCGAGCGAGACGTTGGTGCTGCGGGTGTCGATGTTGCTGAAGGCGACGTCGGTGTCGGGCTCGGAGCGCGAGGCGGACGCACCGAGTTGCAGCTTCAGCCCGTTGGCGCCCAGCGGCACATCGCCGCTGTAGGCCAGCAGGTTCAGGCGCTTGCTACCGGCCGTGACCCAGCGCAGGTTGTGGCGGTCGAAATCGGTGATGGCGTCGTGCACCTCGGCGCTGGCTTCGAAGCGCACGCGGCCTTGCGCGGGCGTGCTGCGGTTGTGAACCGAGAGCGAGAACTCGGTTCGCTTGAGGCTGGCCACCACTTCGAGGTCGGAGGCACCCGGCGTGGTGCTGGGGCGCAGGTTCGCTTGCGCCGAGACACCAGCGAGCTCGCCGATCAGCAACAGGCTGCGCTCGAGCGTGGCCAGGCGCAGCGGCCGCTCGCGCCGCACCGGCTCGAGGTAAGGCAAAAGCTTGGCTTCGGGCAGGCCGGTGACGCTGATCTTGTCGATGAACCCTTCGATCACCTCGATGCGCAACACCGCCACGCCAACGGTGCGGATGTCTTGCGCCGGGATGATGGCCTGCGACAGGATGAACCCAGCCTCGCGGTAACGCGCCGAGATGGACGCCGCGATGCCGAAGGCCTCGGCCAGCGTGATGGGCTTGCCGATGAGCGGCGTCCAGATCGGCGCGAGCTCGCTCGTCGGCATGGAGGTGCTGCCGTAGACCTGCACTTCGCCAAGGAGAAAACGCACGTCTTGCGCGCCGGCAGGCACCTGTTCGGCGAAGCGCGGCGCGTCGATGCGCACGCTGTCGCGCCGGACGGGTTGTGGCACGGGGCGGGTGTCGCGCTCGACACGGCCGGGTTGAACGGCGCCGCTCTGCGCGAACGACGGTGCCGTGAAGCACGAGGCGGCCATCACGATGCACAACGACTTGGTCAGCAGCGAGGGCAGCAAGGATCGGATGATTTGGCGCAAGGCAATTCCCCGGTTGTCAGGCGCGCACCTGAACGCTGGGTCAGCGCGCGACGCGGATGTTGCAATCGAGCGGCGCACTTTCCTATCCCGTAATCGCAGTAAATGGGGCTCGGGATGACCTTGGTAACGGCCACATCACGCAGTGAGCACTTCGATCTAGGGGGATACCCAGGCTTCTACGGTGGCGCGTGCGCAAACTTCGGGATTGCCCGAGCCGGCGGATCGGCACATGATGCTCGGTAATCGACACGCGACACGAGGGGTCTGTGTGAATCGAAGCGCAACGCCACTCGAGTTGGACGGCAGCTTCACGCTTGACGAGGCGGTGCTCGCGCAACGCCGGGCCGCCAGCGTCCGGCGCTTGAAAACGATCCAGATCCCCGCGATGCGGGCGATCGGGTTCACGATCTTGTGCGCCATCGCCGTGCTGCAAGACTGGCGCAGCAACAGTGCCTCGTTCCCGCAGCCCCACCTCGTCTGGCTCGTCGCAGTGAACTTGGCGTATGCCACCGCAGCCTATGCCGTGCTGCGATTCGGCCACGGCCGCAGCGGCCGGGTCGACCTGAGCCTGCTGCTCTTCCACCTGGACGTGCTGGTCTGGCTGGTCAACCTGCATCACCTGGAACAGAGCCAGCTGTTCTTCGCCTACTTTCTGCTGGTGCGCGTGGTCGACCAGGTGGGCGATGGCTTTCGCCGCGCGCTGTACTTCGGCCACGTGGTGACGGCGGCCTACCTGGCGTATTCGGCCTGGGTGGCTTTCCAGCAGCCGGCGCTGGCGTTCTGGCCCGATCGCCTGGGCATCGCCGTGACCATGTACCTGCTCGGCATCTACCTCGCCATCACCGGGCTCGTGACGGAGCGGCTGCGCAACCGCACGCGGCAGGCCGTGCGCACGGCGCGCGCGCTCGTCGAAAGCCTGAACCAGAAGGCAGATGCGCTCGAGGCCCAGGCCGCCGAGCTGGAACACGCGCGTCGGCAGGCCGAGCAGGCCAACCTCGCGAAGTCGCAGTTCCTGGCCGTCACCAGCCATGAGATCCGCACGCCGATGAACGGCATCCTCGGTGCATCGGAATTGCTGATGGCAACACCGCTCTCGGCCACTCAACAGCGCTACGTGCAGATCGCGCACCGCTCGGCCACGGCGCTGCTCGGGTTGATCGACGACGTGCTCGACCTGTCGCGCATCGAGGCGGGCAAGCTGGCGCTGAACACGACGAGCGTGGACTTGCGAGCGCTCGTCACCGACGCACTCGACCTGGTCGCGATGACGGTGCGCGACAAACCCGTCAGGCTGACCAGCCAGGTGGCAGCACAGGTGCCGCCCCGGGTGCTGGCCGACCCCTTGCGGCTGCGCCAGATGCTGGTGAACCTGCTGCACAACGCGGTGAAGTTCACTGAGCAGGGCACCGTCGATCTGCAGGTGACCGTGCTCGCCGAGACGCCTCAATCGCTGCACCTGCGCTTTTCGGTGCTCGACACGGGGATCGGCATCCCGGCCGACAAGGTCAACTCGATCTTCGATGCGTTCACCCAGGCCGACGGGTCGACCACCCGGCGCCACGGCGGCAGCGGCCTGGGGCTGACCATCGTGAAACAGCTGGCCGACCTGATGGGCGGCCAGGTGCACGTGGAAAGCAAGACCGGCGTGGGCTCGCATTTCTGGATCGAGCTGGAGCTGCAGAAGGCGGCCCACGTGGAAGCATCGATCGAGATGCCGCGGGTCGATGAGAACGAAACGTCGGTCTCGGTGTCGGTGCTGCTCGCGGAGGACGATCTCGTCAACCGGACCGTGATCGGAGAAATGCTTCAGCTGCTCGGCTGCGATGTCGACCATGTGCACGACGGCGACGCGGCCTACACCGCCGCCACCAGCAAGCGCTATGACATCGTGTTCATGGACTGCCACATGCCAGTGATGGACGGCCATGAAGCCACCCGCCGCATCCGCCGCGAAGAGCAGCAGCGCGGGAACCGCACGGTCATCGTGGCGCTGACCGCGGACTCGGTGGCGAGCGATCTTCAGCGCTGCATCGAATCGGGCATGGACGACGTCCTGACCAAGCCGGTGAGCAGCACGAAGCTGTCGTCCACCATCGCCCGCTGGACGGGGCGCCGCACCAACCCCATCACGCGCTGGTAATCAACCTTCGGCGCGCTCGGGCCGGAAAGGCTTGGCCCTGCACCATCGGGGGCTGCGCGCTACGATGGCTGCAACCCGTTCCCTGAGGACCTTTTCGATGGACAGCCTCGACCTTCAAGTTCTGACCCAGGCGCGCCGATGGCATGCCGAAGGGCACGCTGTGCGCCTGGTCACCGTCATCGAAACCTGGGGCTCCGCCCCGCGCCCCCCCGGTGCCTTGCTGGCGATGCGGGGCGACGGCCTGGTGGTGGGCTCGGTGTCCGGCGGGTGCGTCGAAGACGACCTGATCGAGCGCGTGCGCGGTGGCGAGAACGTGGATCAACCGTCGCTCGTGACCTACGGCGTCACCAAGGAAGAAGCCGCCCGCTTCGGTCTGCCCTGCGGCGGCAACCTGCGGCTGGTGCAAGAGCCCTTGCGCGACACCGCCTGGATTGACGAGGTGCTGGCGCGAACCCAGCGGCACGAGCTGGTGGCGCGGCAGCTCAACCTGGGCACGGGCCAGGTGACGGTGAGTGCCGCCACACGCGATGACGAGTTCAGCTTCGACGGCCAGGTGATGCGAGCCCTGTTCGGGCCGCGCTGGCGCATGCTGGTGATCGGCGCGGGCCAACTGTCGCGCGTGCTGGCGCAGATGGCGCTGGCGCTCGATTTCGAGGTGATCTGCTGCGACCCGCGCGAGGAATACAACCTCACCTGGGACGTGCCCGGCACGCGCTTCAGCCGCAGCATGCCCGACGACCTGGTGCTCGAACTGCAGCTCGACCCGCACAGTGCCGTGGTCGCCGTGACCCACGACCCCAAGCTCGACGACATGGCGCTGCTCGAAGCGCTCAAGTCGCCGGCCTTCTACGTGGGCGCGCTGGGCTCGCGTAGCAACACCGCCAAGCGCAAGGAGCGGCTGGCGCTGTTCGACCTGTCGGCCGAGGAGATCGGCCGCCTGCACGGCCCCATCGGGCTCGACCTGGGCGGGCGCACGCCGGCGGAAATTGCGGTGTCGATCCTGGCCGAGATCGTGGCGGTGCGCCACGGGGTAACGCTCACGCAGAAGAAGCCCGTCGCGCCTGCGCATTCGAGCGCTGCACGCTCTGCATGATCCCCTGGCTGCGCCACCCGCTCGACCCGCTGCCCGACACGCGGCTCGCCCTCCCCGCTGGTTCTGACGCACCCGGCCTGCTGGCCGCCGGTGGCGAGCTCACGCCGCAGCGCCTGCAGGAGGCCTACAGCAAGGGCGTGTTTCCCTGGTACAGCGAAGGCCAGCCCATCTTGTGGTGGTCGCCCGACCCGCGCATGGTGCTGTTCGTCGACGAGTTCAAGCTGTCGCGCTCGCTGCGCAAGACCGTCCGGCACTTCGCGTGGGACAAGCGCTGTGAAATCCGCATCGACAGCGCGTTTCGCCGCGTGATCACCGCCTGCGCCAGCACCCCGCGCGACGGCCAGGCCGGCACCTGGATCGTGCCGGAGATGATCGACGCCTACTGCCAGTGGCATGCGCTCGGCACGGTGCACAGCTTCGAGACCTGGATCGACGGCGAACTGGTCGGCGGGCTCTATGGCATCAACCTCGGCCACATGTTTTTCGGCGAATCGATGTTTTCGCACCGCACCGACGCCTCGAAGATCGCCGTGGCCGCGCTGGTGTGCTTTTGCCGCACCCACGGCATCGGCCTGATCGACTGCCAGCAGCGCACGGTGCATCTGGCGTCACTGGGAGCGCGGGAGATTCCGCGAAGCGAGTTCGAACAGGGCTTCATCCCACGTATCAGGGAGCCGTCCATGGGTGATTGGACCTATCATCCCGCCATGTGGGCGCAGCTGGAAACCGATGGTTCCGAACCCCAGCGCGCGCCCATCCAGGAATCCGGCCCGTGACCCACCCGAAAGAGCTCCCGCTCTCATCGATCCAGTTCTACGCCACCGCGCCTTACCCGTGCAGCTACATCGCGGGTCGCATGGCGCGCTCGCAGGTGGCCACGCCCAGCCATTTGATCCACGCCGACGCCTACTCGGGCTTGGTCGCCAACGGCTTCCGGCGCAGCGGCATGTTCACCTACCGGCCGTTCTGCGACGGCTGCCGCGCCTGCGTGCCGCTGCGCATCCCGGTCAAGAGCTTCGAGTCCACCCGCAGCCAGCGCCGTGCCTGGAAGCAGCATGGCAACCTGCAAGCACGCGTGCTGCGCCTGTGCTTCGTGCCCGAGCACTACCAGCTCTACCTGCGCTACCAGGCCGGCCGCCACAGCGGCGGCGGCATGGACAACGACAGCGTCGACCAGTACACCCAGTTCCTGCTGCAAAGCCGCGTCAACTCGCGGCTGGTGGAGTTTCGCGAACCGTCGGTCGACGGGCTTGGGGCACTGAAGATGGTGTCGATCCTCGACATCCTGAACGACGGCCTCTCGGCGGTGTACACCTTCTACGAGCCTGAAGACCGCACCAGCTACGGCACCTACAACGTGATGTGGCAGATCGAGCAGACCCGGCTGCTCAAGCTCAAGCACGTGTACCTGGGCTACTGGATCGGCGAGAGCAACAAGATGTCTTACAAGGCGCAGTTCAGGCCGCATGAGTTGCTGGTGAACGAGCGCTGGGTGCCGGCGGGGGACTGATTTTTTGGCTTGTTGGTGGCGCACCACCCACCGTTCGGGCCGAGGCGCCTTGTCGTTGGTCTTGTTCACTGGCGTGAGGCCGCGTCTGGATGTGCCCCCGACAGGGCAGTCCCTTTTCTTTGCTTCGCCAAAGAAAAGGAACCAAAAGTTCGCGAAGCGGGAGTGCGCTCACTTGGCGAAGCCAAGTTACGCGCGCGCCAAAGGCGACCCCCCTCACCGGTCGGCCTAGGGCCGACTGCTCTGCGGTGCTCGGTCTTTGCAGGTCGGGCAGAACTCACTACGCGGCCTGCGGCCGCTGCGTTCAGACAGCCGCCCGAAGTCAGAGGACGAAGGCGCTGCGCGCCCCTGCAAAGCCCTGCGCTCCTCGACGGCTCCGAAGGGCCCCAAGAGCAATACGGTCGTTTGCTGCGCAAACTTTCCTTGTCCCACCTCGCTGCGCATCGGCGCGAGCGAAGCGAGCGTCATCTTGCCGATGCGAAGCGAGGCGAATCTGGTGTTCGTCTTCCCCTTCGGACGAGCTGAGCAGCGCAGGGCTTTGCGGGGCGCGCGTCAGCGCGCATCCACAACTGACTTCGGGCGGTTGTTTGAACGCAGTGAGCGTAGCGAACGAAGTGAGTTCGGCCCGCCCCGCAAAGTCCGAGCAGCGCAAGGCAGCCCTCGCACCGCGAGGGCCGAGTCGGCAGGGGTCGCTTCTTTGCCTCCTTTCTTGTCGATACAAGAAAGGAGGTCGGCCGCCGGGACGAAATCCCGGCGCGGCCTCATGCAGTGAACAAGAAGTTCGCAAAAGCGGGCACGGGCACGAAAAGCGCAAAGGCTTCGATGCAAACAGCGCCCCCGCAACCACCCTCCCTCGCCCTGCAGGACAATGCGCGTTTCCCGTTTCGACCCCGCCCCCGCATGAGCCTCGCGCCCGCAGCCTCCGACCTCGCCCACCACACGCCAATGATGCAGAGGCGTCGTCCCCTATGAGTGCAGGCGCCTGCAGCTGAGAACCTACGCAAATTCCTACGCAAGTCGCGCACGCGGCGTTCTCATTCAGCCCAAAAGAAAAGGCGCTCAGCAGTGATGCGTGAGCGCCCTAAAGTCCGGCCGCGATTCAGGGAGGGAGGGAAAAAACGTGCAGCCGGCGGCCGCATTTTAAGGCCGAGCAAACAATACTGTATAAATGAACAGTATGCTGGTCTATGCCGTCCCCCTGCGAGTCCGAGGCAAGAAGCTCTCGAAGGCTGAGGCGCAGCTGGCTCGCCCGGTCCGCGGCTATCTCACCCTGCAGCCCAGTCTCACTGTGCGCTCGAACGAGCCCTGCACCAGCGCCTGGGTGACCGAGGAGCTTGATCCAATGAGCAAGAGCCTGCTGCCGCCGATGGAGCACGCATGGGTCAGGCGAGCCACCGCCTTTCAGATGGTCATCGTGGGCACCGAGCGCGTCGACAAGGGGCGCAAAGACTGCGACTGGTATCCGCAGGCCTGGTGGTGCCGGCTGCCGGAGCTGCACCGTTGAAGACATAGGTCAGTTGAGGGTGCGCTTGTACACGAACTCGGCGATGAGCTTGCCCCACACGACAGCCCCCTCCGGGTTGCAAAGACAAGGGCTAGCCTCGGCACCGCAGTTGCCGTGCCCCCACGGCTTGCCAACGTGCGCAGAACAGAGCCATCCCGGCTCTAGTGACTCCCGGCACAGGGTGCAGTTATCGTAGATGAGCGGGACAGGCTCTTTGTCCATAGAGCCGCCAAGATACCAAACACGTCCGACCGAGGCCAGCCCTTTGAATTACCGGACCGGCGTCGACTGCGCCAGCATCTCCGTCTTGCGGCCACTCTCGCGCGTTGTGCCGAGCCAGAAAGCCAGCGCGCTGGTGAAGCCACCGCTGAGCTGGCCGATCATGTAGACCACGATGTCCCGGTTCGTCTGCGGCACGTCGTACTTCAGCAGCAGGACCAGCGTCGACGTGAACGCGCCGACGACGAAGCACGTCAACAGCGCCGGCACGAACGACTGGGTGCTCTTCTGCATGTCGCGTGCGCTGGCACGATCGCCGGCCGCGATGGCTTCGAGGTCCGTGATCTGCTTGTAGCCCAGCGCCTGCATCTGCAGCGCAAACTGCTGGTCGGCCTGCTTCAGTGCCAGCAGCTGCTCGGGCGTGGCGCCGCTGATGGCCTGCTTCACCGCATCGGTAGTCTTCTCGCTGATCCCGAGAGCGCCGGCGACGGCCTCCACCGCCAGGCCGCCGAGCGGGCCGCCGAGTGCGGTACCGATCCACGGCGCCACGGTCTTCACGATTGTTTGCCAGTCCATGTCTTCAGTCCTGTTTGCGGCCTGGCTTGCGGCGTAGTCCGCCACCGCCGAAGCTGGGTTCATAGGCCGCCAGGTCGACGGCGGCCGTGATGGGTCTGCGGTTGCCACAGACCACACGGCCACACTCCTGGCGGGTCTTCCTGCCACAGCCCGAGCACACCGGCTCGGGTGGCTCGGGCTGCTTCTTCACTGAGGCGCGGCCAGGTAGGCCGACACGCTCACGCTCGCGCCACTGATCACCGTGACATCGCTGCCCGACCACTGGCCGGTCAGCGAGCCGTTCATCGACACGGTCACGTCCTGCGTGTCATCGTCGGCCAGCAGGTCGATGAACGCGGACGCCACGGCCAGGGCTTGCGCCTTGTCGCGCACGTGGCAGGCCTGGGCGGCCGCCACCTTGTCGAGCTCGATCTCGACCAATTGCTTGGCCTCGGTCTTGGTCTTGGCGCGAACGCCGAATGAATAGGACATGGTCTGCTCCTTTTGCAGTGGTGGGTGCCGCGTCAATCGCGGCGGGTTGTGAAAGGGGGAAGAGGTGCAACCAGGTCAAACGATCTCGATGAAGATCTTTTGACCCAGCGACTTGGCTGCACGCAGCTTTGCGAACAGGGCGTCGAAGGCGAGCTGGCTGCGCCCGACCGAGCCGGTGTGCCGGTCCAGGCCGGGCAGCAAGCAACCGTCGGTGTTCGCGGGAACGTTGCCCGGGTGCATGCGAATGCCATCGAACCCAGGCACGTTCAGCAGGATGGGCAGCAATCGCTTGAAGCGCGCGCTCATCGTGATGTCGATCTGATAGGTGCCGTATGGGATGGCGGTCTGCCCCGGGATCTTCCAGGAGGCCACCGGCTGGCCCTTCACCTCGCGCACCACGTCTTCGAGAGTCCAGCATTCGAAGTCGCCATCGACCTGAAGGCTTCCAATCGTGCAGTCGCTGCTGAGCTGCACGCGTTCGAGTAGCAGCCTCATGGAATCACCATCTGGCGGCCGTCACCCAGCAGGTGGCTGTGGCAGTCCTTCTGCGCGTTGTCGCAGTTCTTCACCCACACCTCGACGATGTCTTGCTTCCAGCCGTTGAACCAGTCGCCGTGGCCACTGAAACCCGCCGGCTTGGTGGCGTCATAGGCGTCGCTCGACAGGCGCCAATACTTCGTTTCGCCGGTGACGCGCACCTGGTAGAGCACCTGGAACGCGATCTGCGGGATGGCCACCGGGTGCGTGCTCGGGCAATTGCCGGTGTTGTTGGCCTTCACGTTCACCGGGTTGGCCATGTGGCTCTTGTGGTCCGGGCTGTCGAGGTTCACACCATCCCAGCACTGCGGGAAGTCGATGCCCATGATCAGCCAGCTGTTCGACGTGGCCGGGCAGTCGGTCGGGATGCTGCTCGACCAGTTGCTGTTGCCACCGTCCCAAACGCACGCGTAGATCGCGGCGCTGCTCGGCGCCGTAGGTGAACCCTTCGGGTCGCCGGCGATGATCCGCAGGCCTGCAGGCATCGGCTTGATGAGCGTCGGCGGCAGTGCGTAGCCGGTCTTGTAGTAAAAGTTCGACTCGAACATGGGCGCGAGCGGTGCACCGGTGCGCGTGTCGATCATCGAAGGCACCCAGTACGCGCTGCGGTTGATCGTGCCGCCTCTGCAGGTGCTGTTGCCCGTTGTGGCCAGGCTCTCTGCGGTGCTGTACGCGTCGAAACCGGTGTTGCCGAAGATCGTGTGCAGGTGGCTCTTGCCTGGCTGGCCAGGAAACACGATCGGGTCATCGAACGCGTACTTGGCCACCTGGCAGCCGGTGCGGAACGCGCCGATGTCCGAGCTGGGTGCCACCTCGGTGGTGGAAATCAGCATGTCCTTCGACCATCCACCCACCGGGTTCTGCACGAGCTTAGGAATCAAGCTCGCGTTCACTGTGGTGGCCTTGGGCATGTCGTTCACCGGCGTCGACGCCGGCGGGTCGGCTGGCTTCGGTGGTGGCGGATCGATCACCGGCGATGAGGCCGGTGGATCCGCCGGCGCCACGACTGGCGGCGTGCCCGACCCCACCTCGCACACCTTGGCGTTGCCTTCCTTCGGATCCTTGGCCGGCAGGTTCGGCAAGTCGAACTCGCTGAGCCTGCAGGTGTGTGCTCCAGCAGTCAGCGTCTTGCTGATCGCCACCGTGCCCACCTCTTCCCAGCCGTGATAGATGAAGCGCACCACACTGTCGGTGGCCAGCGTGAAGGGCTTGCCTTCAGCAGCCACCTGCGCCCAGACCACAGGCGGCGGTGGTGGCGAGACCTTCGAGACGGTGATACGCCCGACGCACTGGTACACGCCATCGGGCTGACTCGCGATAGAGGCCAGGCACGCAGCGCGGTCCTTGTAGTCCACGCGCGGCTTGATGATGGCCGTTCCCTTGTAGACGTTCCACGACTCCGAGGTGAGCGTGGTGGCCGCGATGGCCAAGCCTGCGACAACGGCGGCCGCGAAGAACGCGGCCTTCCTGATCCTGTTCATGGTTTCGGTCCTTGATGAAAGATGGCCCACAGGGCACCCAGGCCCGCAGCAATGCCGCCGGCCCACTTGATGAAGACGCCCAGGCCGCCGAGCACCTTGAAGCCCATGCGGGCGGCGTCGAGCAAGTCCTTGATGTCGCGTGTGATCGCGGTGTTCTCTCGCGTCAACGCGGTGTTCTCGGCCACCTGCTCCTCGAGGCCGGCCATGCGGTCGTCGCCGGCCTTGAGTCGCTCGCGGATCTCTTCGAGCTGGCCAGGTACGGTGTCGTCGTTCACAGCAGCGCCTCCATGAGGGCCGCCGGCAGAGTGACCAGCAGTCCGCCGGCAACCGTGGCGGCGAAGTCGCGCGGATCCACGGTGTGCACGTCGGTGTGTTTAGCGTCGTAGCTCCATTCCTTCCACGCAGCGAAGCCGACGACGACCAGCTGCGCCGTGTAGGCCACGCGTACGGCGGTGACCACCAGGGGGAGGCCGAGGTGGCGCAGCACCGGCATGACCAACGCGCTGAGGCACACGACCACGCACGCGATCAGCGCGCCATAGAACACGTGGTTGGCCTTGTCTTGAGGGAGTAGAGGCGGCATGCGGATCTCCTTTGGGCAACAAAAAACCCGCCTAGGCGGGTTGGTCGGTGGTGGTGGGCGCGGGGCCTGGCGGCGCACCTGCAGGCGCCTGCGATGGGTCCGCCGGCGGCTTCTGCAGCTCGGCTTTCACCTGCGCTTCGATCTCGGTGCGCAGCGTGGCTTGCGCCTCGGCCGCGCGCGTCTGGTCTTGCTGCAGGCACTCGCCCTCGATGACGTTGAGCAGCTGGCGCGAATGCGCCGCGGGCTGTGCGTTGAGGTTGCTGACGATGGCCTGCACGAGGCCTTCGGTGAAGGTGTAGGTGGTGGGTGTATTCATGGTTTCAGTTGAGAAGAACAGCGGAAAAATAAGCGCGGACTCCAATCCCGTTGCACGAGTTGGATGCGCCGTTGAATCCGGCTTTGACCTTCAAGGTGTCGCCGGCAGCAAGCGTGACAACGTTGGAATAGGCGAGCGTCGGTCCGTTCGATGGCCCGCCTGACGCGACTCCCTTCTGGGTGCGGATCGAGGCCCTGGTGACCGAGCCGTTCTTGATCAGAACGGCATCGAAGCTTGACCCGAGTGCGTCTGCCGAGACATACGCTGGCTCCAATGCAAAGCCGATCGCATACTTGCCGGCCACTGGCGCCGTGAACACGCCCGTGGTGTTGTCGTAGCAGTTGCCGTTGTCGTACTCCTCGGTGCCGAAGACGACGTCGACTAACGCAGTGGCGGTGCCCACCGTGAAGGCCGTCGAGCTGTAGGCGCTGAAGCCTGGCTGCGTGTTGCCCGTGTTGCGCCAGGCGCCTGCAGCGCTCAGCTCCCAGCGCTCGACGCTGTTGGTTCCGAACACCAGTCGATCATTCGTCGTGGTGCCGATGCCTGCCACATTGCCTTGCCATCCAGCGGCCGTACTGCCACCCACGCCGATCGACAGCGTCTTACCGGTGTCGCTCACCATCTGGTTCACGTTGTACCCGGCGGCACCGTTGCCGTTAATCAGAATGCCGGTGCCACCGGCAACAGTAAGACGTGCGCCCGAGGTTGTGGAAGTGCCAATCGCCACGTTGCCAGAAGCAGCGATGCGCATCGCCAACGTCCCGGTGATCGCATTGAAGTCGATCCCGTTGGCATACACGCCGAGCGGCTTCCAAGCGATGCCGGGCGCAAGCGAGATGATCTCGCTGCGGTCAGCGGTTGTGTTGTAGCCGAATCCCAGGTTTGCAAGCGTGCTACCCGCTGCGTTTGGACCGACCACCAAGTGAGCATTGCTCCAGACAGTGGTAGTTACAGCGTCGCTTGATGCAGTCGCAACTCCCAGCTTGGCAACAGGAACTGATCCGATGCCTAGATTGCCTGATGTATCGAGCATCATCAAAGACACGCCGGCCGGTCCCGCGAACCTGAAGTTGCCGTCGCTTCGCAACCCGAAATCCGACGTGGCAGCGCCGATGACCAGATCGGAACCTTTTCCGATGTACCCGATGTAGACCCCGTCCTTAAGAGTGAGGTAGTTGCCTTGCACCGTCAGCTTGCTGGTTGGTGCAACACCGACTCCAAAGTTGCCCGATGTGTCTAGCCACAGCTTCGTTACGGAGTTGATATTGAACAGGATCTGGTGATTCGTAGCAGAACCGAAGTTCACCCCACTTGAGTCGAGCGTGTAGTACTCGGCGCTGACGGTGCCGGTGGAAGTGGTCGACTTGAACACCCCGCCCGCGCCGCCGCTCTTTCCTTTCGCTTCCACCGTTGAGTAGCCGACGAAGTTCGTCGGAGAGACGCCAATACCGATGTTTCCGTTGTTGAACGTAATGCCTTGCAAAGGCATCACCACCCAGGCCGAACCGTTCCACTCTTCAAGCGCGCTGCTGGTCCGGTTGTAGCGCTTCGCCCCTGTCGGTGGCGTGCCCGTGATCGTCGTGAGCGAGCTGTCCAGCATCTGCGCCAGGGCGTTCTGGTTCGCTTGAATGTTCGGAACAAATGCCGTCGAGTAGTTGTCGCTCGTTGCCGGTTTGGTGAAGTCAATGGCCATGATCAATACCCTCGTGCTTGCCAGGAGCCGGAGCCGGTCACTTTGACCCCTGACGTGTTGTATAGATAGACGGTGAATGACGTGGGATTCGGCACGTCGGTGAAGTCGACGACGGGCCACAGCGGCGCCGTGCCGTTGGGCTGCGCGATCGGCGTGTCAGCGTCGAGAAACGCCACGTTGAAATTGACCACCACGCCGGTGGCCGCGTTGGTGATCGTGAAGGTGCCGCTGTCGCTCTTCAGCTTGTTGGCCACTTTGACGTTGATGCCGTTGACCTGCAGCACGTTTGCGCCGGCCGTGCACGTGAAGTCGTAGTGGATCCGCGCATACCGGAAGCCGTTGGCCGAGAAGACCGAGTTCACCCCAGCCGTGGCCACGGTCCACGCGTCGCCGATGTTGACCTTGTAGCTGATGGTGCAGGTAGCGGTCACGGTGCCGGCCAGCACCACGGCGGCCAGCGTGGCGGTGATCACCGTGGCAGGCATCACGACGCCGTAGTCGATCACTTCCTCGTAGCTGCCGCTGGTAACGCTCGGTTCGATGTAGAGCGGGAAGCCTGCAGCGATCTGCGCGTCCGGCGTGGCCCAGCTGTGCGAGCTGAAGTGCGTGGCCCAGGTCTGCGTCAGGTCGACGGGGCCGATCATCTTGCCGGCCTCCAGGAACATGTTCACGAGCGTGCCGCTGAACGTGCTTTCGTAGTTGTTGCGCAGGATGTAGTCGGGCGGCTGGTTGATCGTGGCCGTGATCGCCGCCGGTGTGCCGATGTTGCCGGCCGAGTCGTAAGCCGTGACCCAGTACATGAAGGTGCCGGCCTGCTGCTCGAACACGGCCGCGAAGGTGCTGTTGCCGTTGCTGCCCACCACGGAGCCGCCCGCCCAGGTGCTTCCCTTGCGCACTTCGTACTTGTCGACCGGCAGATCTCCGGTGGTGGGTGGCCCCCAGTACAGCAGCGCGTTGTTGTCGACCACGTCGGCGCGCTGGCTCGTGACGGCGCCAGGCGGTGCGATCGAAACCGCCAGGCTGACGGGCGTGCCGTAGTTGCCCCGCACGTCGATCGCGGCCACCCAGTAGGTGCGCGCCCCGCCCCACTTCACGATCTCGGTGTACTTGTTCGACTGCAGGTTCTGCGCGAACGCGGCCGTGGCCCAGGTGGCGCCGTAGCGCACCTCATAGCCTGCAATCGCGAATGCCGCGGCGGTGGCCGACCAGGTGAGGTTCAGGTTGGTGCCGCTGAGCGCCGAGCTGAAACTGCCCACCGTCGGCGCACCGACCGTGGCGCTGATCAGCAGCGGCGTACTGTAGACGCCCAGCGCATCGCGCGCGGCCACCATCACCGGGAAGCTGCCGATGTTCTGCACCGCCAGCAGGTAGCTGGTGCCGCCGTTGGCATCGAGCACGATGCCCGACGCCCATGCGGTGCCCTGACGCCACTCGTAGGCCACCACGTCGGGCTCGGGGTTCTTGGCGACCTTGAAGCGGATGCCGAAGGGCTCCAACGAGTAGGCCCCCGCCGTGGGCTGCGACGGCGCCAGCAGCGCCATGTTGCCGGTGACCGTGTACGCGTAGGCCGGCACGTCAGCCAGCGACTGCTCGGCCGCGCCGTACACGTTGAAGCTGGTGAACTTGAACTGGATGGTCTTGCCGATGAAGCTCAGGTCGAGATCTCCGCTGCTGGTGATCGCCTCGTCGACGCGCACGAACGGATCATTCGTGGCGTGTGCAGGCGCCTGCGACGTTCCATAGGCGCCGCGCACCAGGCCGCTGAGGGTGTATGCACCCGCGCCGGTCAGCGCGGCCGTCTGGTAGGCCAGGTACTCGGGCGAACTGCCGCCGATGTAGCAGAGGGTGTTGAGCGCCGCGGCATCGGCCGTGCTACCGCTGATGAGCTGGCCCGAGGTGCTCACCGGCAAGTTGCCGCCGGCGATGGGACCGGTCAGCTTGCCGTAGCGCGCGCCGCCGTACAGCGTTGCGATCTGCTTGTAGTTCGTGCCGTCGAGGCTGACCCAGGCCCTGCAGCCGCCCCAGCGCAGGCCGCTGCCCTTCACTGCTGCGTAGACCGCCAGGCCGGTCAGGGTGCGCTCCACGGGCGCCTCGAAGAACAGCGGCGTGTCGACGGCCCCCGGGCTCACGTTGTAGTCGTTCTGATAGCCCACGCTGCCTTGGCTCGGGTACAGCGTCGAGCCCGCCACGCCGAGCTGGAAGTCTTCGGCGGTGCAGTCAATGTCGTCGTCTTCGGCTTCCACGGTGCCCGTGAGTCGCACCGGCAGCTTGTTGAGCTGTTGTGCCGCGTCGGTCAGCGTGACCAGGTCCATGGGCTCCAGGAGGCTCTTGGTCCAGTTCAGCCGAAACTCGTACGTGTTGCGCGTGACGTACAGCGAGCGGTTCTTGATCAGCTCGGCCACATTGCGCGCCACCTTCGGGTCACAGATCCACGGCGCGCTGACGGTCGGCATCGTGCGCAGGCCGAAGGTGTCGATGTGCGCCTGGTCCTTGGCCTCGGCGATCTCCAGCACGTACTGCCCGGTGTAGAAGCCCTTCGAGGCGTTCCAGTCACCGCGGCTGCGGAACTGCACACGCACGTGGTTGTAGGCGTCGGTGATGTCGTTGAGCGTCACCCGCACCGGTTCGTCGATGTTCAAAAAATCATCGTCAGTCAGGTCATATACCGGCGTGACGTTGGGCGTGTAGGTCACGCCGTTGCCAGTCTGTGGCATGTCGCCGTAGGGCAGCATCTTCACGACTCCATCGCTCCACACGATGGCGGTGTTCGTCAGATCTGCGGCTGTCTTGAGCGCCTCGGCCGCGGGCTGCTGCGTCTCAAGCGCCGGCGACATGAGCAGCCCACCCGACACCACGTAGTCGGACCACTGCGTACTCGATCCGAGCAAGTCGAGCGGGAAGCCGGCGCCGAAGATCGAATTGCCCAGCATGTCGATCATGGCGCGCGACACGTCAACATCGGGCACGTCGATGCCGAGGTGATACGCCAGGCGCCCCTCGACCTCCATGGTGTGGTTCTCGACCTGCGCGCCGGTGCCGAGGTCGTAGTCTTGCCCGGTGACGATCGTCAGGCCGCTGTAGCCCAGCGCCTGCGAACCCGCGGCACCGACGGCGGCGCCCGTCTCGTCGGTCGGTACAAACGTGGTTAAGAACGACCAAGTGGGCTGACCGAGATCACCATTCATGAAGCTCAACCCCAGCTTCTCCATGGCCGTCGCGGGTTTGGTGCCGGTGGCGTAGTTGTAATCGATGAATATCGGCAGGCCGCGCAGCGAGTCGGTCAGCAAGGTGATCGTGCCGGTGTCGTAGTTGACCTTGTACTGGCTGCCCTCGACCCAGTTGAAGTAGCGAGTGCCGACGGTGAAGCCGATGAGGTTGACGAACTTGGCGGCGTGCGCGACCGTGAAGTTCATCGGCCCGGTGGCCGGCACGTCCCACCTCTCGCGCGCCTTCGCGAACGACGTGGGCAGCCAGCCGCCCGCGTACAGCTTCTTGCCGCGCCAGATCCGCGGGATGCCAGTGACCGGCCCTTGGCACACGCCCATCACCACGCTGGCCAGGTAGGTGTAGGTGGTGTTCTGCGTCTTGACGCCGCCACCCTTCCCGCCCTGGCCTTGCGTGTTGGTGTGCGGCACCGCCTTGAAGCCACCGTACCAGGCCAGGTTGCCGGCGATGCGGTTCACGCCCCACACCACGGGGATGGTGACGCCATAGGCCGAACTCTGAAGCTGGATCGCCTCGATGCGCGTTTCCGAGGTCGAGATCGTGTCGCCGGCCATTACCAGTAGCTCCAGGTCTGCATGGGCCGGCCGGCGAGCGGCTCCTCGGTGAAGCGGGTGAGGATCACGCCGCGATTGATGTACGCGTGCAGCACGGTGTCGGTATCGACCACGATTCCGCCATGGCTGAAGCAGCGGCCGAAGCGGAACAGCACCACGTCGCCGGGGATCGGCGGCCGCTCGACCTGCTTGGCGTACTTGGCGCACCAGGTGGCGTAGACCTCTTCGCTGCGATGCAAATGCCAGTCGGTCGCGTAGTAGCCCGGGTCGATCGGTTCGACCAGATCGACGGCCTCGAAGGTCGCGCAGATGATCTGCGCGCAATCGACACCGACGCCCTTGAGCCGCGCATGGTGGTGGTAGCCGGTGCCCAGCCAGGTCAAGCCCTCGACCACGACAGCCGATCGTTGTTGCGCTTCGCTCATCAGGTCACCGTTTCAGGCGATGGCACGTAGGGGTGGCCGCGGAAGCGCTGCAGATTGGCGTACTTGGCCGCGCAGGTGCTTGTGGTCTTGTCGCAGCCGGGGTACACGGTGAACGCGTCGCCGGCGGCCACGGCGAACGGCCACGGCGCGATCGTCACGAACTGACCCGGCGTGTACCCGCGCAAGGTGCGCGCCACGCCGGTGTTGAGGCCGGTGGTGAACTTGACCACGCCAAGGTCAAAGTAGCCCGAGGCCTGCACCAGGCTGTTACTGAAGATGGTGCGGGTGATGTCGGTCGCCCCCGCCGCCGTGCTCGTCACCGTGAACGCCGAAGCCAGCAGGCCACAGCCACTGTCGAACAGCGTGTTCAAGCAGCCGGGCTGGTACACGTCGCGCGGCACCATCACGTTGAGCAGCGCCAGGTCGCTCTGCACGGTGACCTTCGCTTCGTAGCGAGTGATCATCACTTTGCCCACTCGACCGGGAAACTGCATCAAGGTACCCACCCAGGGCGTCGCGAAGTCGGGCGCATAGGCTCTGTGCAAGACCACGCGCGCACCGTCGAAACCACCGGCACGAATGAAGGCAATGAAGGGCGTGCCGTTGATCAACACGCCTGGGTCGGCCGCGAAGGTCAGGTCGAGCGTGTCGACCTGGATGCCAACCTTCAGGCTGACGCGGCCGCGCGTGATCTGCGGACCCACGACATACGTGCTGCCGTTGATGGTCACCGGCGCCTTGGTGTCCGTGTATCGGAGCACCTGGCCACCGGCGAGCGTGATGGTGAGCAGGTCGGCCTTGACGCGCTGCCGCGCCGTGTTGAGGAACGCGGCGAGCGCCCCCGGCGATGATTCCCACGCAGGTGTTCTCATGTGTCGGTGGTGATGAAACTGAGGTCCTTCAACTCCCACCGCTTCCACATGATCTGCGAGAAGTCGGCGCCGTCCTTTTGGAACCGCACGCGCCAGTAGAAGTTGAACGACGCCGTCACCGCCTGGCCAGCAGGTGGTGCCGTGACGAAGGTGACCAGGCCGGTGGCGCTGATGGTGTAGTGCGTGGTGAGGGTCTGCAGCACGCCGTTGACGTAGATCAGCGCCGCGCCGTTTAGCGCGATGACGGGCTCGACGAAGCTGCCGCGCGTGCGCACCAGCTGGAACAGCTTGTTCGCAGCGTCGCCGGTGCCGATCGGCTGCAGCGTGACCGCGAAGTCGTCGATGTCGCTGAACAGGAATGAGTCGAAGCTGCCGCCGCGCGCGTTGATGAAGCCCATCAACTGCTGCTGCTCGGTGTAGCCGACCGTCTCGCGCAACACCTCGTAGCTCAGCTTCCACTGGTACTTCGGGTACGGCCAGTTCTGCGTGCGCACCTCCCGGCCACTGACCGACGTCTTGACCGTGGTGCTCATGAGCGAACTGCGTACCCACGGCCAGGCCCGGCCGGTGAGCACGGGAAGGATCTGGTTGCTCATCGCTTCTCGCCCGTGAAGTAGTTGTTGCGCCGGGCGTTCAGCAGCGCTTCAGCCAGGGCGGCAGGGTTGTTCAGCAGCAGGCGACGGACACCCTCTGCATCGGGCGAATGAATGTGCACATTCATCGGTGCAGGCGCCTGCGATGACCCACCGTTGTCGGCCTGCGCGCGGATCACGTCGGCGTATTTCGCCGGTAGCACCATCTCGCTCTTGTGCAGCTGCGTGAGCGGGTTCATGGTCGCCGGAATGTCGAAACCGCCGGCGGCCGACGGCACGTTCGACTTCATGGCCATCACGCCGGCGAACACGGCCGCCATGGCGGCGATCGCCAAGATGGGGCCGACGTAGGGGATGCTCGACTGCGAGGCCGCGGCGCCGGCGCCGGCGTCGGCCGCCTTGGCGCCGATGCTGGCGGTGGCCAGCGTGCGCTCGGTCGCCCAAGCCACCACCTTCTTGGCGAGCATGTTGCTGATCTCGGTGATGACGGTCTGCGAGATCCCCTTCCAGATGCTGGCCAGCGCCTGGCGTAAGGACATCGTGCGGTTGATGATCCCTTGAATGGCGCCCGAGATCGCCGTCTCGGCGCCCTTGAACACGTTCACCAGCGGCGCCATGTCGTCGAGGTGCATGGCGCCCTTGATCTGTCCCATGCGCTGCTGGTGCTGGTGCTCGAGCTGCTCGATCTGCGCGTGGATCTTCTCCAGCTCGACCGGGTTGCGGTCGGGGTCGAGCTCGGCATCCTGCAGACGCTGGTACAGCGCTTGGAATGCGATTTCGTTGCGCCTCTCCTCGAAGGCAAGCTGGTGCGCAAGTAGCTGCTGCTGCGTGATGGCGCCGAGCTGCTCGGCCTGCTGGGCCGCCTGCTCCTCGAGGGTGATGGTGGCGAGCCTGGCGTCGCGCTCGGCCTGCACTCGCGATTCGCGAATGGTGCGCTCCTGGTCGGCGGCCTGGCGCTGGATCTCGACGATCTTCTTTTGCGAAGCCTCGTACTCCTTGGTGCCCTGGGCGTACTTGCTTTGAATCTCCAGCTCGATGCGCATGCGCTCATCGGTATTGTTCTTGTAAGCAGCGGCCTCAGCCTGCAGCGTGGCCACGCGGACCTCGAAGGTCTCGCGGATCATGCTCATCTCGACTTCAGCTGACTTGCGCGTCACCGAGAGCTTCTCGTTCTCGCTCAGGCCACGCCAGGCCTTGATGTCGTTCCAGTAGCCCAGCTCCTCGGCCTTGCTCATCTCGCGGTACTGGTCTTCGAGCAAGCCGCTGCGAGTCAGCGCAGCCTTCTTCTCGGCGAGCTGCGCTTCCCAGTCGCCCATGCGCGACGAGGCCGCGCTCTCGGCCGCCTCGCCCTTCTCCTTGAAGCGGTACTTCGGCCCCTTGTTCAGGTCGGGTGCGCCCGAGGTTGCCGCTGCCGGCAAGGGCTTGCCGAAGTCGGCCTTCAGCTTTTCGTAGGCCTGCTCGTTCTTCTTCGCTTCTTCATCACGCATGCGGCCGATCGCACGGAAACCCTCCAGGTCACCACTGAGCAGCGCGGCCGCCTGCGCCGCGATTGCACCGATGCCGTCGCCCATGTCCTTCAACGCGAGCCAAACGGCCGAAGCGCCGAAGATGATGCTTTCCAGCACCAGCGCAAACACCTTGCCCATGGCCGGACCTTCCTCGCCGAGGAACTTGCCGGTGCGCGTGAAGACCGGCAGCAGTGCGTTGCCGAACTGCACTTCGAGGCTCTTGCCGATGAGGCCCAGGTCCCGCATCTGCGCGCTGTACTGCTTGCTCTGCGCCACGCCCTCAGGCCCGACGATGAGACCGAGCTGGCGCGCGCGCTTGTCGGCGTTGGCCATCTCATCAGAGGTGAGGCGAAGGATGCCGCGGATCTCGCTCCAGCCGCGGCCGTAGACCTGTTGGCCGGCGATGTTCTGCTCGATCGGGTTCTTGATCTCGATCAGCTTCTGGTTCACCTCGCCCATCAGCTCGGTGACCGGCTTGTAGGCGCCGCTCGCGTCGCGCGTCTTCACGCCGAGCACGTCGAAGGCCTGCGCGTTGCTCTGCACCTGCTTGCTGATCTTCTCGCTGGCGGTGATGAACACGTCAGAGCCGAGACCCAGGTGGTTCAACGCCACGTTCAGCACGCTGGCCTTTTCAGTGGTGATGCCGAGCAGCTTGCTCATCTTGCCGGCTTCACTGTTCCACTCGTTCGCGTCGCTGATGAACTTCTTCAACGCACCGCCGCCGGCGATCACGGCCGTGAAGCCGGCGAAGTATTTGGTGACCATGCTGAAGGTGTCGCCGACCTTCTTGAACTGCGCGTTGATGTTGTCGCTGGCGTCGACGGCGGCCTTGGTGGCCTTCTTCATGCCGGCCTCGAACTGCGACGGGTCGGCGGTGATGTCGGTCTTGAAGTCGCGACCGTCAGAGCTGCTTGACATCTTTCACCTCTCCAAAAAACATCCGTTCCGCCGCAGCGAGCGCCTCTTCAGGCGTGCTGGCCTCGGCCAGCTCACGCGATGCCGGCAGACCACCGCGACCACCCAACCAGGCAGACGGGTTGCCCAGAGCCTGGTTGTCGTCGCCGTCGTCGTCCGTCTCGGGTGCCGGCGGCGTGTAGTCGAGGAAACCGGCCACCAGGTGGTGCACCGGTGGGTGCTCGCGCCACTCGTCTTCGAGGGCCTTGAGCGTGGGCAGGTCTACGTGCTCGCGGACGTAGTCCCAACCCCAGCCGGTGTTGGCACAGATGCGGGCGAAGAGGCCGTGCCAGCCGATAGGCTCTCCGCCACCGCGTTTCCCTGCTGCTTGGCCTCCTGCTGAGCGCGGCGCTTGATGCCGGCCACGTCCATCAGGCACTCGTACACGTCGCCGAGGTTGCTCACGTCGACCAGCTCGCCTACCTCGGCCGGCGTGATCTCCGGGTAGTTGCGGGCGAGCGCAAGGTGCGTCGCCGAGATCATGGTCTTGATGGCCTCGGGGTCAGTGCTGCTCAGCGTGGGCAGCGCATTGAGACCGGCCTGCAGGAGCTGCAGTGCACCGAGGCTGAGGGGTGGCAGCATGTACATACGGCCGCCCCCGAAGTCGAACTCGACGCCGGGGATCATGAGCCTGGCGCTCATGTCTGGCACCAGTAGCCAGCCGAGCCCGTGCCGTCGTCGAGTGCCTCCCAGCCGAAATCGGCCACGACGAAGTCTTCGTTCTTGAACGGCACGCTGAGTTTGTCGCTCTGGCAGTTGGTGAGCTTCACCGTGAGCTTGCTGCCCTTGCTGTCGTTGAACAGGATGGCCGAGAAACTCGGGCTGTAGCCCATCAACTGGTTGGTCATCGGCACGACGATGCCGCCGGTGGCCGCGCTGTACTCGTAGCTGATCAGCATGGCCTTGCCAGTGTCGGCCGCGGCGAAGGTGTAGGTGCCGGCCGCCACCGTGTACTGGCCAGTGACGGGGGCGCTGGCTACCCGCGTGAAGTTATTGCCGTTGGTGTCCATCACACCCAGGTCGGCCAGGAAGGTGCCCGAGGCCGGCGGGGTGATGACGATCTGGAATGGCGTGGCCGGGATCGGTGCGGCGAAGTCGAGCACGGCCTGCTTCACGCCAACGGACGGCGCGACGCCGAAATGCAACGCAGCAAGCGCGGCGACGTTGATGTCGGCCGTCTTGGCGGTGAACGCGAGCTTGGCTTTGCCGCGGCCGCGATCGACCGGCAGCTGGTTGGCACCGTAGAGCGTCTTGCCTTCGAAGCTGAAGTCGGTGGAGACGTCTTGCATGATGCCGAGACGGTACGGAATCGGCACGGCCAGCAGGTTGCCGGCGGCGTCGGTGCGGGTGGTGGCGATGAGCACACCGACGCCGAATTTTTGCTTGGTTCCCATGGTGGAAAGCTCCTGTGTGTTGCGGTGGTTGCGAAGGGATCAGGCGTCGGCCTGCGCGGCGGCGTCGCCGGGGGGTGGCTCGGGTGCGAGTTCGTCAGGCACGGCCTCGACGGCGCTGGCGTGCTGGGCGGCGACGGAGGCGTCGAGGTCGATGACCTCGCCGGCACCTTTGACGGTGTTGGCATCCATTCGGAAGCTGTGGCCTGGGCGGACGATGTACTTGGGCATGGCGATTCCTTAAAGGGTGTTTCGAGGGATGAGGTAGGTGAAGAGGTAACGCGTGCTCTTGATGACCGCTGTGAGGTCTCCCTCGACGCGCTCCCAGGCGGGGTCTTCAGCACGGACGCTGACGGCCAGGGTCTTCAGCGTGGCGTCGGCGGTGATGGGGCGGTGCACAGCCTCGTGCTGCAACTCGGCCAGCAGCGTGGGCTGGTCGCCGCGCACCGAGATCCGCAGCTCGACGGGCTGCTTGTACAGATCCCAGTCGTCGCTGAAGGGCTCGGTGCTGCCGTTGTGCACCACGGTGTTGAGGCACGGCACCTCATCGCGGCTCTCGGCGTCGACGCGGTCTGAGAAGACCTTGGTGCCCGGCACGGCGTTGAGCTGCAGCACCTGGTCGAGCCGCACGAGGATCTGCGCCAGGGTGGTGGCCATGCTCAGACCTTGCTCAGCTTGACGCTGCTGAAGACGCCGTCAGACCCGAGGTCGGGGTCGGTGCGTAGCTTGTAGGCCACGCCGCCAATCGTCAGCACCTCGCTGCGCTTGAGGCCCGCCCACGCGGCCGTCTCGAAGGTCACCAGGTACTCGCGGCTCTTGATCTCGCCGCCAGCGATGTCGCTGTCGGGTTGGTCGAAGAGCATGAGGCCGTTGGTCACCTGGGCGGAGACGCTCGATGTCCAGCTCACTGCAACGCCGTCGTCGGCGATGAAGGTGGCAGCGTGGGTGGAGAACATGGCCGGCCTTCAGGTGGCTGCAGGCACCTGCGGGTCGGCCTTCAGCGCGGTTTTGGCGGGCGTCTTCGCGGACTGCTGGGCGATGGCGGCGACCAGCTGGGCGATAAGGTCGACGGGGTTCTGATCTGACGACGCGGCGGCCTTGGCTTCCTTCTCGGCGGCCAGCGCCGCATCACGGTCTTTCTGGTTCGCGAACTCCAGCTTGTGCAGGTGCAGCTTGGCGTCATCGTCGTCGAGCGATACCTCTTCGCCACCGTTGTAGGTGCGCTCGTAGGTCTCCTTCGTGGTGGCGTTGGTGAGGGTGAGCGCAACGACGAAGCCGTCGCGCACGATGTATTTGCGGGTACCCATGGTGAGAATCTCCAAAAATGAGGGGGTGGAAACGAACAGGCCCGGGCTGAGCCGGGCCTGGTGGTGTGCTCAGCCGCCGATCAAGGCGTGAGCGCGTCGCTCATCGTGGCGAACGAGGCGGCATGGCGCACCGCGATGTCGAGCGACTGCAGCACGCGCAGGAGCACACCGCCGTTCTTGAACACCGCTGCGTCGTACGGGTTGGGCACGATCTCGAGCACGCCCCACTCGCCGATGAGCAACTCGCTCCAGGCGCCGAAGAACAGCTCGGAGCAGACGCCGGTGCTGGTGCCCTTGGTGAGGTTGCTGCGCGCCTGGTTGCTGCGCGCCACGGGGTAGCCGTTGATCTCGCCCGGGGTGCCGGTGCGCTGGCCGCCGGGTGCGTTGGTCCAAAGGTACGAGCCCGTGGTGGCCTTCAGCTTCTTGGTGCTCCCCACCGTCTTGGCATTGGCCAGGTAGGCGAGCGTCTCTTCGGGCACGTTGGCCGCGGTGACCTGCGTTTCGAGATCGATGAAGTTGTCGATCGAGATGGCCGCGCCGTTGGTGCCGCCGATCACCGAGCCGATGCCCGAGGTGTTGGCAATGCCACGCGGCTGGGCACCGGCACCGGTGCCGGACAGGGCCGCCAGGTCAACGCCGAGTGCCACCTGAGCCAGCATGTCGGCGCGAGCGATCATGTCGATGTCGGGGGTCGACTGCATCAGCATGTTGCGCGTGATCTGGCTGTAGGTGCCGATGGTCTTCATCGACATGCTCACCTTGTCGAAGACGGCTTCGCTCTCGGTGGTGTCCACGCCTTCTGCCGTCCAGAAGGTGGACGACGCGCCGGTCTGGCGCGGGATGTCAACGCTGCCGACCAGGCCGCTGATCATCGTGGCGCCGAGCTGCATGACGCGAGCCTTGTTGCGCAACACCTCGATGAAGCTGCCGGCGAGCAGATTGGTGGCGACCATGGTGCCGCCCGTGACGCCGGCACCCGGCGTGCCCACGGCGTAGGGCGCACGTTGCGCGAACGGGATGTTCGTCGGGATGAAGAAGCCCCGCTCGTTGCTGGGGCCACGGCCGAGACGCTTGGCGATCTCGTTGTTGCACTCGAGCTCGAAGCCGGCCTTGTCCCACTTGCCGTTGAGCGAGGCATTGACGGCGCGCATCATGCTGTAGCGCGCCTTCTCGGAACGGCTCAGGTCGGGGTTGTGGGTGTCGCCCAGGTCGACCGAGGGGGCGCTGGTCTTCTGAGCGCGCTCCATCACGATGTCGGCAGCAGTCATGCGCGCCTGCTCGACGGTGGCACCCTTCGAGATCAGGCCGGCGCGAACCTCGGCCGCCAGGTCGTACTTCTTGGCGAGGGCTTCGATCTCGTTGATGCGAGCGCGTTCGCCTTCGGCACCGCGCTGCTGGTGTACGTTGCGCTCGGCCACGGTGGTGCCGTTTTCGATGACGGTGGCTTGCACGCCGCCACCGTTGCCGCCGGCGCCGCCGGTGGTGCCGTCGCCGGTTTGTTCTTGCAACAGATGACGCTTGGTCTTCTTCATGGAATGCTCCTGTGGAGTTGAGGGAGAGGAATGCGCACCAGGCGCGGTTTGCACGCCCGGCGCTGCTGGCGCTGGGGTGGTGGCGGCGGCAGATCGAACGATCTGCACGCCGTTTTCGGTGGCGGTGTCACTGCGGCCGACACCGACGGTGGCGTCGGCGGGCACGGTGACCAGGCTGATTTCGTAGGGCTCCCAGTCGATGGCCGTGACGGTGTCGGCCTCGGCGTCTTCGACCCACTTGAAGACGCGGTACATGAACGAGACGTTCACCAAGATCTCGTCATCGACCTGCTTCATGGCCCACTCGCCGCGCTCGTCTTTGCCGTAGCGCACCGACGCGCGCGCACGGCGATCGGTGCCGATCGAAATGCTCTCGACCACGCCGAGAAGGTCATCGCGTTTGTGGTTGAACAGCAGCGGCATGGTTTGCTGCCGCACGCCGGTGCGCATGGCACCCGGGGCCATGCTCAGGATCTCGGTGCCGTACCACATGTCGACGGGCTCTTCGCTTGCGAAAGCCAAGTCCGTGGTGCGCGCCTCGAGGTCGACGGCGCCTTCAGCGCGCTCGGCGCCGGGACGCTTCAGGCGAAAGGTCGCGGAACGGCGCTGCGGCCCCAAGGTTTCGGGGCGCTTTTTGTCGGTCATGGTTTTTCCCTGAGCAATAAAAAACCCGCCGAAGCGGGTTTGTGGTTGGTCGGATGAAGCGAGCGAGCGCTATTCCTTCGGCGTGTCTTTCGGAGCGCCAGCCTCTGCGCCCGCGCCGCTGTCGCCACCCTCTGCGCCAGGCTGCAATTGCTCCTGGCCCTTCTCGTTGACCTGGGCGGGGTTGCTGTCGAAGATCAGCCCGCGCTCTTCAGCCATCTCGACCTCTTCGGCCCGCGCGTTGAGCACGTCTTCGATGTCGGCGCCGCCAGCGGTCTGGGCGATCACGTCGCCCTGCGTCATGAAGCCGTTGCGCACGGCCATCTTGTAGGCCGCCACTTCTTTGCTCGGGTCGATCCAGCTCCAGCCGCGGGGCTTGAAGCGCACGGCCTGGTACTTGCGGCTGTTGCTGAAGTAGTCGCTGCCGACCTTGATGACGCCCACGAGCGCGGCCGCGTCGAGAAACTCGCGGTGAATGTCTTGCCGCAGGTTGCGGATGATGAAGCCCTGAAGCACGCGATAGAGGTCGCGGTCGCTCAACAGCGCCATGCGCGCGCTGCTGTACGTTGCGGTGGTGTAGTCGCGGCTGACTTCTTCGTAGCTGATGCCCACGCCGACGCAGAACTTGCGCACCATGTGGCGCAGGAAAGGGTCGACGGCGGGGTTCGGCGTGTTCGAAGAGAAGCCCGACACCTCTTCACCCGGCAGCAGCTTCTGCCAGGTCCCGGGCTCGGTCTCGATGATCTGCCGGTTCTTGGATACGTCGTCGGCCGCGAGTGGCTCGGGCGAACGGATGAAGCCGACGATGTTGGCACTGGCGCGAGCCTTGACGATCTCGGCGTCTTCGTACCCGCCGACGTTGTGCAGGTCGCGCAGCGTCGCGTGAAACCACGGTTCGCCGCGGGTCTGCGGCCAGCGCTCGACGATGTAGAGGTGAATGATGTCTTCGGCCGGCACCCGCAGGAACTTGGAGGGGTCGAAGGTGGTGAACTGGTAGTCGCCTGGGTGGCGAGGGTTGAGCCAGTACGCGACCGGGCGGCCCCACACGTCGACCTCGGCGCCCATGCGAATGGCGTTGCCGTTGGGCGCGTGGCCGGTCTGCCAGTTGTCGAGCAGGCGATCGGCCTCGATCACCTCGAGCGCCAGCGGGATGCGGCCTTTGCCGAACGGCATGCGGTGCTTGCGAATGAGCACCTCGCCGGCGGTGGCGAGCTGCGCCACGCACATGCGCTCTATGTCGGCGAAGCCAAGCAGGCCGGCGGTGTGGCAGGTCTTGCGGTCGGCCCAGTCAGCCCATTCGGTCTCGATGCTGTCGTTGATGTCCGCCTGCAACTTGCCGCGCGAGTTCTTCACCTGCGCTTGCATGCCGATGCCGTCGCCGGCAACGTTGTTCATCAGCACGCGAACCACGTGCTTGGCGTACGGGTTGTCGCGCACCAGCTCGCGCGAGCGGGCTCGCAGCACGCGCAGGCTGGTGAGCAGCTCGCTGTCGGCGCTGGTCTGGTTGGCAATCCAATCGCCGGTGAGGCGGTTGCCCTGGGCGCCGGCGTAGGCTCGGGCCTGCTGGCCCACACGGTCGCGCTGCACGGCGGCGCCACGCTTTGCGACCTGCTGGGCGTTGAAGCGGTCGAGCACCAGGCTGCGCTTGATGCTCAGGTCAGGCACGACCGAGCCGGTGGGCACGGTGACGCGCGACGCGTTGTACCAGGGGCGGACGGCTGCGCTCATTGCGGTTGCACGAAACGTGTGTAGAGGTTGCGCGGGTTGCCGAGACCGTTGGCAATGCTCGATGCGCTGCCCTCGGCGGTGACCTTGGCTTTCCAGAAGCTGTGCAGCGTCAGCAGCTCGGTGATGGTCTGGAACTCCATCAGGCGGCCGGCGATTTCGTATTTCTTGACCTTGCCGCCGGTGGCGTTGAAGCTGGCCATGGCGGTCTCGCAGTCTTCGAGCGCCTTGGCGGCCTTGCTGCGACCGTCGTAACCCGCAGCGCTGATGGCCACCAGGTCGGGGGTGATCACGGCGGGGCCGATGCCCACTGTCAGTCGCTCGGTGGCTTTGCTGATGGTGGCCTGCCACGAGTAGTTGCCGGGCAGCAGCGCAGCCGATTGCGCGGCCGTGATGGAGGTGGTCCAGCTGGTGCCGCCCGCCGTTGCGGTGAGATCGAGCACGCTGGGTCCGCGCAGGGCGTACTTGAGCACCCAGCCGCTGCCGGCGTCGGCCTGGCGTCCGTCGATCAGCTTGACCGGGGCGTCGAGCCAGGTGGCGCTGTCGCCTTGCACGAGCGTTGCAAAGATGTTCATCGTTGGGTCACCACTTCTTTGCCGACCAGCCGCCAGCCTTGGGCGGGTTGCCCATCTGTCGGGCAGTCGGTTTCTTACTCGGGGCCGGCGGCGCGGGGGGCGCTGTCGGCGCAGGCACAGGCGCCTCTGCAGGCGCCTGCACTTCGCTGTCTTCAATCTCTGCCACGCCTACGGCAGGCGCCTGCGTTGTCACCGGGGCCACGGCCACCGGGGCGGGTGCGTCGCCGAATAGCACGGGCTGCTTGATCGCGCTCTCTTCGGCCGCCCACCGGTCTTCGCGCCAGAGGTTCAGCTTCAGGCTGCGCGCTGCGTGCAGCGCGTACACCTCGCAGTCGCCGGCCTCGTTGCGCCGGCCTGCCAGGCACTGCCAGGTGAAACGGCCGCGCAGCGTCTTGTGCGGCACCTTCACCTCGGCGGTGATCTGGTCGTAGTAGTCGGGCCGCACGTGCCGGTACCAGTGCATGCGGCCGGGCCCGGTGCCTGTCAACTTGATCCGGCCGCCCTGCTCATCGACGCCCCACAGCAGATCCTTGGCGACCTGCGTGCCGACCATGTAGGGCTTGACGCCCGACGGGTGTGGCCGATGCCGACCCGTGGTATCGATGCTCATCTTGGGCGGCGTGAACACGTCGCGCTTGGGATCGTGCGACTCGCCTTTGCCGGCCATGAAGCCCATCGTCAAGCGCCGGCGCACGTAGCCGTAGACCGCCTCCATCGTCTGGCCGTCGCCCGAGTCGAAGGTGCCGGCCCGCAAGCGCAGCGATGAACCGCTCGCGTGCGGGAAGGAACTCATCAGCAGTTGATCCAGATCCCACCAGGCGCCTGACTCTTCTTTGTTTAGGCTGCCGTCTTCGTTCCACTTGACCAGCAGCGTGCGGCCGTAGATCTCGCCCCACCACACCAGCCAGCTCTCTTCGCCACGGCCCCAGGCGCGAATGACCACGGCCAGGCGATCGTGCTGCACATCGACGCCCACGGTCAGCACCAGGCCACCCCACGGCACCGTCAGCTCGCCGTACTCTTCGGCCCGTTCGCGCAGCTTGTCGCGGCTCGGCACGGTGCTCTTGTACGCATACGCCAGGCCTTCGGTGTTGTTCCGAAAGCTGCGCATCTTGGTGTCATCACCCATGCGCTGCAGGTGCTCTGCGCTGAGCCGCTTCTTCACCAGCTCGGGCATCGTCGAGCCCGGGAAAGGGCTGTACAGCTCGTTGATCGCGAAGCCCGCAATGCCGTGGAAAGGCTGCGAGGCTCGCCACACGCCCTTGCGCACCGCCCGGTTCTTCTCAGCATCGGTCCACAGGCACCCGTTGTGCGGGCACCGGTAGCGCGCGCTCGACGGCACCGCGTGGCCGTACTCCTCATGCGAAAGCGCCGGGTCTTCGAGCCACTTCACGTTCGGCCACGCCAGCGTCTGCAGCTCGCCGCAGTGCGGGCACGGCACCCAGAACTCGCGCTGGTCGCTGCCCTTGTACGCGGTGTCGATCGCGCTGAAACCTTCGATCGTCGGCGTGCCACCGAACACGAGCTTGCGCCGCGGGAAGCTCTTGGTGCGCTCCCGCAGCATGGTGATCGTGTCGCCCTGCTGCTTGACGTTGCGGTTCGCGTCGTCAGGCTCCTCGACGGCAACGAACGGCGCCGGCGTGGACTTCACCGAGTCGGGGCTGTTCGAGCCGACGAACTTCAGGAAGCCGCCGGGGAATCCCTTGTAGTCCCAGCCGTTGTTGCGGTCGCGCACCTTGTGCACCGGGATCTTCGAGGCGAGCACCGGTGTGACCTCGACCATCGGCGTGAACTTCTCGCGGTCGAACGCCTTCGCCGCACCCTCCTTGCCGAACATGATGATCATGGCGCACGGCTCGATGTCGATCCGTTTGCCCACGTGGTTCAACAGCACGCCATCCGTCCACGCAATCTGCGCCGACTTGCGGCCGACCACTTCAAACACCGTGGGGTCGTCGAGTGCCTCGTGCATCCCGATGACCCAAGGCGTGATGTCAGGGTTGTATCGCCCCGGCCTGGCCGTCGACTTCGCCGACATGCGGCGACGCTGGCGAGCCCACTCCGTCGTCGTCATCTTCGGCGCCGGCGCCATCAGCCTCGCCAGACGGCGCACTAATCCCAGCACGCTCGGGGTCGTATCGAGCGAGCTGCTGAAGGATTGCATTCGTGTGGTCTTCGAGTAGCTGCGCGTCGACATCGATGCCGTGCAGCGCGTCCAGCTCGGTCTTCAACTTGTCGTCACGCGCCAGCAGTTCGGTCTTGAACGCCATGAACATCTGCACCAGCTCGGCCTCGAGGTGCTCGACGTTCACCAGCTGGCCCTTCTTCTCGGCCAGCTCGTACTGCTTCAACTCGCGCTCGACCTGTTCGGTCAACACGCGCTCGCGGGTCAGGTCCATCCCGTCGTGCGACTTGTGCCCCGCCGCCACCGCGCGCACCTTGCGGATGTACGCGACGCGGATCTCGTCGAGCGTCGCCGTGCGCCAGTCAATGCCCAGCTCGGCCATGTGCTTGCTCACCTCGGCCTGGCTCAGATCGAGGTGCTCGGCAATGACTTTTTGAGTGGGCATGGTCTGTTGGGTGGCCTGTCTATAGCCCCCCTACGTCCGCCAAAACTAGACGAAATTCGGGGTCATGGACTGCGCGTTTCCTGCGGCCAGGAGGGACCCGGGATTTTTAGCGCGAGAGGTACTTGATCTCATGTACCAGTCGCTCCTCGAACGTGGTGCCGATCATCTTCATCATCACGGTCTGAATGCGATCGGTCGCATATGACCCACCGACGCTGGGGCCGTACAGCTTGCGTGATGGGTAGTCATGCCAGCCACCACGACTGCCCCGCTTGTACTGCTTGGCAAAGCGCAGGATGGTCTTGCCGGCGCCCTTGTCTTCGACGAACACCCCCATGGAGCCATTCTGTCTCTGTGCGATGAAGGCGCCCTTGATCAGCTTGCGCTGACCGTGGATCTTCACCGTCACACCTTCCTTCGACTGCCGAGGGCTGAAGTCCATCAAGCTCTTGGTCTTACGTCGCACCTTCATCGTCACCACCAAGCGCCCACGTGTGGCCTTGCTGAGAGAGATGGCCTGCTTGATCTCGCCTGCACTGAAGTTGTACCCCTGTGCACGCAGCTCACGTGATGCCGCTGTGCCTGCCATCTCACCCGTGCGGTTGAGCGCCCGAGGGATGGCCTTGTCGACAACATCGCGCTTGTAGCCCTCCATGCGGGCGAGCACCTGAGCGATGTTGTCTTTGACGTTCACCGTCATATCGAGGCACCAAAAAACACGCCCCAACGGTGATGGGGTCCGTTGGGGCGGGGCCGCCTTGATCAGGTCGAAACCCTTGCGCAGCGTGCCTGAAATGTACCGATTTGCGTGATTCCGTAGAACCCCCGTCAGGCCTTGCCAGCACGCTGCAGCGCTTCAACGCGCGCGCGTTCTATCTCGGCGAGCTGGCGCCGGTCGGTGAACCAGTTGGCGATGCGGCGGTGCGCATTGGACACGCGTAGCCTCACGGCCGACTCGGTGCACCCGAGCTTGCGAGCATCGATCGTGGCACTGTCGCCGGTCAGATAGACCTGATGAATCGTTGCCCTGAGTCGATCATCCAGGCTGCGCACGGCCACGTCAGTGAGGCCAGCTTCACAGTCGACCGTGGGAATCACCGCCTCCCGGTATCGCGAGGCCGATGGCGCGACCATGTTCCACGTCGAACCGCCGCTGTAGCCCAGCCCGCCCGAGCCGGCGCCATGCTTCCATCGAGCCCAATTGAGCAAGCGACGCTCAACCTCTTCAAGCCGAGCCATTGCCAACCTCGGGCATCTTCATCACCACGATGGACTGGCCGCTCTTGATGTGCTGGGCCGCGAAGTTGGCCATCTCGGGCTGATCCCAAGGTGTGCCAACGGCCACCGCGCCCTCTCGGGCGAAGAAGTAGCCGGCCTCGCCACGCAGCCCGCGCTTGACGCAATCGGTGACGTGCGCGTTGCCCCACTGCTTGCGCTTCTCCGCCACCTGGGCTGCGACCCGAGGCATGGCGGCCGTCATCCAAGAAAACGCCGGGGCTTCCTTCTTATCCATACTTTCCACACCTTCCATACGTTGAGAACTCCTGCGTGCACGCGTGTACGCGCACACCTGCACACACGCCTACGCGCTCGTGCTTTCTGAGGTGTGGAAGGTATGGAAGGTGTGGAAGCTCGCTATTCAGCTGCTTCAAAAAGGCACCTCCCCATCCTCGGGCTCACGCTGGTGCGAGGTTTGAGACGACGCGGCGTTTCTCTGCGGCCGCTTGTACACAAACCGTGGCACCTGGGTGCGACGTTCCACACGCTCACAGTCCAGCTTGCGCAAGGCAATGCCTACGCGCGTCTGGATGTCCTTCGTCAGGCTCTTGGCATCGAGCTTCAGGCCGTTCATGCACGCATCGGCCAGCGTGAACTCGGCCGGCATCAACGGGTCGTGCTTGAGCCAGGCAGCCAAGATCTCGACGTAGGCATCCGGCGACTCGCGGGCGAGCTGCTCGGGGTCGAACAGCTCGCGCTGCTCATCACCACTCGGCCAATACCGGCCGACCTGGTGCTCGGGGTCGGCAATGTGCGCCTTGGCCAGCGCGAAGGCCTCGGCGAACAGCTGATCGCGTATGGCAGCCAGGCGCACGGTGTCGATGTCACCACGCACCTCGACGGGCCAGAAGCGTCGCCCACCTGTCGGGTCCTTGTTCCATGCCCATTCGTTGGTGCTGCCACCGAAGACCGACTGCCGTTTGCAGCGGATCTCGCGCCGGCCATACACCGGCCTGAATTCGTCGATCTGACGCGAGAGGAAGGACTTCTGCCGGTTCGACTCAGCGCGTGCCAGCGACCCCATCTCGCCGAACTCATGCAGCCACTTGCCGCGGATGTTCGACATGCTGTCCTTGTTGGCCAGGTCCAGCTCGATGTCACTGAACCACTCACCACCGAGCACGCGCAAGGCAGACGACTTGCGCCGGCCCTGCAGACCTTCGAGCACGAGGCAGTAGTCGAACTTGCAGCCAGGCTGCAGCACCCGCATGCACATGCCGATCAGAAAATAGCGCGATACCAGCCGCGTATAGGGCGAGTCGTCGACGTGCAGGTGATCGATCAGCCAATGGTCGAGCCTCTCCTCGCCGTCATGCTCCAAGCTGTCCAGGTACTCAAGCACCGGATGAAACGGGTTCGCATGCGCGACCTCATTGGCCGCCTCGGCCACCATGCCGGCGTTGGGCACGAAGTCTTCATGGTGAGCGATCCACGCGCTCGTGCGCGTGTCATCAACGTCGGTCCACTCCTCGCTGAAGGTGCCCGGTTGATCAAACGGCGCCGGCTTGCGCTTCACCACCCGCTGCGAGAACTCATCGAAGGCCAGCACACCGCGCCAGGCCAGGCGGTTGTGAAGGACCAGCATCACGTTCGGCACGCACTCGCGCACCGTGAACGGGTTGCGCATGATCAGGTCGTTGCGCCAGGCATGCGGGTCACGCCGGATCGGCCCCTCCCCGTCCCCTTGCGGAGCACCTGGCGGCGTCGATCCACCCCCATCACCACCAGCGGTGGCCGCGGGCGGGGAATCGGCGCCGGCTTCGATGGCGTAGCAGTTGCGCATGAAGTCGAGCAGCTGCTGCCGCGTCCAGCCGTCTTCCACTGCGTCGCCTGCGTCCCAGCCGTCCGGCTTCTCTCCTGGGTGGCCCACGTCGACGATCTTCACCGGCACGCCGAGCGCAGTCAGCGTCTCGCTGACATCGCGCATGGCTGCAATACCTGGCTGTTTCACCAAGGGGAGCAGCTCGTGGGTCTTCTTGTCGACCTGAGCATCTGCGTCGGGCCAGCAGAGAACCCGGTAGTCGGCCAGCACCGACCAGTCGGCCATGTGGACCACCTTGCAGCCGCCTGGCCAGCCCAGCACAGGGGTCGATCGGCCAAGTGCTTCATACAGCGCGTCGGCCTTCTTCTCTCCCTCCACCACAATCACCAGGGCACGCTGATCCTTTGATGTCTCGACCAGGCGCCACAGGCCATAGAGAGGCCTCGGCTCGGCAAAGGCCCTGTAGCGCCACTCGCGCCGGCCGTTGCTGCCCTGGCAGAAGCTGATGGGCTGCACGTCCTTCTTGCCGTCGCTGGTCTGGAAGCGAACGACAAGGCCCAGCAGCAGGCCTTCACGATCGCGGTATTCCCAGTGCATCGGCGGGATGCCGCGCGAGAAGTGCGCCCACTGGGTTTTGTAGTCGGGCGCGTCATCGGGCACCGGGTGAATCGGCATCCATTGCACGCCCGGCTTCTTAGGCTTCTTCTCTTTCGCAGGCGCCTGCACCGGCATGCGCGACCAGCCCTGATCCTTGATCAGCTCGCGCGCGGCAAGCGCATTGCTCAGGCCGTGGATGCGGCCGTACAGGCTGATCAGGTCGCTGCCCGAGTCGCCTGGCCGACCGTTGTCACCCCATTTGCCCGTCTTGAGATTGACGTTCGCACTCTTGCCAGCCGACCCGTCGAAGTCGCCGACATACCACCGACCCTGCTGCAGGCGCCCCTCGGGCAGCCATTGCTTCATCAGCGACTCGCCGCGATCCAGCAGCGCCGCCGCGAGCCCGACAAAGTCTATGGGGTCGCGATCACCGGGCACGCAGACCCCTTCGCCATTCGTTCATGACGTTGCCTCGCGTCTTGTGGTGCTATCCCCGCGACCAGCTGCGCACCATCGCATCAAGCGACGGGGCGGCCTCGGCCACGGGTTGTTGTTGGGTGACAGGCGCATACAGCGTCATCCAGCGCTTGGAGTGCGCCTTCTTGACCGAGCCAACGGCTTCCAGCTCGGCCCTTGGGCCGCGGGCCATGTTCTCCACCGTGATGCGCCCTACTCTGAAGCCCACCTTCGCGCGAGCAGAGAGCTCTCGCCAAGTCGCGGCACTGCATTCAGCCGCCAGCTCTTCGGCCGCCTTCTTGATTGCGATCCGCTCCTCGCCCTGCGGCCTCATGTGGTCGGCCTCAGGCGTTCCAGCTGCGCCATGGCCTTGCTCATGACCTGCGCGGCCGAGTTGATCGTTTCGACCAGCTTCACCGACTGGTCTTCGACCGTCTTGCGGTCCGGCCTGGCGTGCAGCGTTTCGTCGCACTGGTAGTACAGCGGGTCATAGCGCTCGCAGAACTTCATCAGCGCGATGACCTGCGTCCATTTGAACTGCTCGCTGCCCTTGCGGTCAAGGCAGTCCTTGAACTTGGCGTAGGCGCTCTCGGGCTTCATGTCCGGCCAGAGGTACGCAGAGCACTGTTTGACCGTCTTGCCGCTCCGCGCCTGCATGGTCTGCAAGGCGTCGTGCTCGTCTTCGTAAAAAAGGCGTTCGCTATTCATGGCGTGGGCTTCCCTAAGTTCTAGGGCTCGTTAGGGAAGACTGATTTGGGCAAAAAAAAGAGACTGCCGTCCTATGAACTGCAGCAACAAGCGACAACAGACTGGAGGGTGGGCGCCCTCTCCCGTGGCACGATGGAGTTCTCACACAACCATCAACGGGAGGGGCGCCCATGGACATTCCGAAAGAATTGATTCCGCAGGTGCTGGGCGAAGCGCTGCGCGGCATGGCACGCCTGCAGGCTCGCCAAGAGATGCTCGAGTGCGTCGTGCGGGCGCTCATCGTGGAGACGCCTCCGGGTCACCCGCTGTTCTGGAAAGCCTTGAGTACAGCGAAATCAGATCTGGAGAGCCGGACGACACAGCCCAATCGCCAAAACTTGCCCGAGATCGATGCCGACGCACTGGAACTGTGGAACGTGCTCCGCGACGCCTGCGCTCCGCCAGCTTCGCCCGGCAACTGAGGCCGCTTTGCAGCGCCTTCCTGAGGACGTACAGGAAAGCCGAATCAGCCTGCATTGCTGGCCTCCAGTTGAATGGGTGGGCGCCCCACGCCGTGGCACGATCCGGTCACCACAACTTCACCGGCCACGGCCGGAGCGCCCATGGAACTGATGGAGCACGAACTCACGGCCTTGTCGAACGCCGTGTTGACGAACGACGGCGAGAGCATTGCCTTCACGCTAAACGCGGCGTCGGGGCCGCTCACGCGCTTGCGCTTCAAGCTGGACGACATGCCCGAATTCATCGCGTACCTGTGCGAAGTAGTGCGGCAAGTGCATCCAGACCCTCGGCCAAGCGAAGCTCCGGTCTACGTGCCTGCATTAGCCGCAAAACTCTGCGGTTGCGACGACCCCACCATTGCGCTCCTTTCATTTCACCTCGCGGGGATGGAGCTGGGAATGTCCCTAGGTACAGATACAGCCGCACAGCTAGCCTCGCAGCTGGAACAAATGGCAAGGTCACTCCGTATGCTGAGCGCTCAGGGTCGGCCACAGTAGCTTCGGCACGAACGGCATCCGCTTCGGCTGCCGTCAGCACCGGCTCAGCCTCAGCGTTCGGCAGCAGCGGGTTGACCTCAGGCTGCATCGCTAACCTCCACTGCGGTGGCGCGCTCGGCAGCGGCCAGCTCGGGCCAGTGCTCGGGCCAGTCCGGCCGCAGTTCCGGGCGCGACACCGCGCCCCTGCTCTCCCGCTCGATCCGCACGGCGAGGTCGGTAGCACACGACTTCTGGCCGTAGCCGATGTTGCGGAGGTGCCCGAGGGACGTCCCGCAGCGCTCCGCAAACGCGGTGCGCTGGCCGTCGTCCGACAGGCTCTTCAGGTAGGTCTTCAGGTTCATGCCGGAATTACACCATTTGGTGTCACTTCGGTCAACACCCTTTGGTGTCGCCGCGGTGTTCCCATTCCGTGATGGCCGACGACGCACTTATCCGGAAGAAGAACCTGATCCGCCTGGGGAAGAACTCGCGCGAGCTGGTGACGATCCTCGGCCGGACCTACAGTTATTGGCAGGGGTTGATGCACGACCCGAAGAAATCGTTCGGCGAGAAGATCGCCCGCGAGATCGAGGGACGGTGGGGCCTACCCCGTTTGTGGCTTGACGACGTGCACGACGACCGCGAGCCCATCCCAGAGCCTGCGCTGCAAGGAGGTGCTCGCACAGGTCAACGCCTGAAGCCACTCAGTGAGAGCGCGATGCTGCTGGCACGACGGTTGGACGAACTTAGCGAGCCGCGTCGAGCCCGTGCAGTCGCCCTGATCGACCACACCCTGCGCACCTTCGAGGAAGAAGAGGCGTAGGCATCCTCAATCACAGCCGATCGCCAGCTCAACGCGTGCGCCGTAGCCCGGGCCGCGTTCGTGAAGTCCCCGAGGATGACCCCCCCGTCGCGCGCCAGCGTAAAACTGAGTTCGCTTGCCAAGTGTTTGCAAGCCTGCGGCACCACTACCGACACGGCGGCGGGTCGGAACGGCGCGGGGCGAACCATCGCCGGCTGCAGCAGTCGAGCCACCGCGCCGAAGTCGCATCCCTCGCCGATCAGCACCAGTAGTGCTGACCGTGAGACGGCGGCACCGGCGAAAGCTGAACCAATGAGAGAATCCAAATCGGCGGCCGAGTCCCTCGTGATCGTCAGCGTGAACAGCCCTTTAGCTGTGTCCTCCCTGAAATATTCCTTCTCCATAGCTCCGCAGTTTGTCCAGAACTGTGTCAGGACGAAACTGCAATGATTACGGACCCCATCGACGCGCTTGACCTACTTGAGGTGCTGGATGCGGTTGGGGCGGCCCGCTCCGCGATCGCGTTGTCAGCAGCTCTGGAGCGGCTCGCGGTGGGGGCTGGCTTGCGCCGCTTCGCGCTGATCCAGTTGCAGGATGCCGCACACGAGGTCGTCGCGGTGCTTCATAACTTGGTGGCGCCTCCACAGTTGGAGGAGCCTGGTGCCCAAGCTCTGATTTTGCGCGCGCTGGGAAGTCGTCGGTTTCCGGAGGTGCTGGATCAGCAGGTGCTTCCCGAAATGCAGTACGCGGTATCAGCGATGTGGCAGGAGGGTATGACCACCTGCGTGCTGATGGTCGGCCGTGATACCGAGATCGCTCCGCGCGCGGCCGCCGACCTCCTTGGAATCGTGAGCCTGGCATCCAGCTACTCGGCGAGCGCGCTGGTGTCGATCGCGAAGACTGAGTGCCCTCTCACCATTCGCGAACTGGAGTGCCTAGTGCTGTTCGCCGCCGGCAGCAGCGCGAAGGAGACGGGCCGCCTGCTCGGCGTGAGCCCCCGCACCGTCGAGGAATACCTCGCGCGATGCAAGGGGCGAATGGGAGTACGTTCAACGCTGGCTGCAACCGCCGCGGCGTTGCGCCGCGGCTGGATAACCAATCAGGACATCGACGCAGCCGGCGTCAGCGTTAACCGCCGGTACGAGGCGTACCGAAAATGAGTGCGAAGAGGGTTGCCATAGTGAGTTCCTTAAAGGACTGCAGGTCGACGTTGACCTGCGCTCACTATTGCCGCTCGCTCACTTCCTGACTAGATGTCAACCTGTCAGATTTACGGACATATCCCCGTGTGGTAATTGGATGCGCTAGGGATTCAGCGCGCGTCGCAACTCCTCGATCTTGACCAGGCCGCCGCGCACGGCGTAGCTCAGCGCCCCCTCTCGGATCGCACCTGCCCACTCGCTTGACGCCACCTCGATCACAGCCGGGCGCGTGATTCGCTCAACGCATTGCTGCGCCTGCAGGGCGAGCAGCCGGAGCGAAGCGTGCAACCGCAGCGCCGCGACAGGGTTTTCAGGAAGACGATCCGGGCCATCCACGCCCAGGAAGAACACTTCACCATGGCCAGGTGCGTGGTGCGAGATGGTCACGCCGCACCGGTATCCGAAGGCGGCCTGCAAGTCCCACAGATCCGCCGACCCCGCCTCCACATACGTGGATTGGTCGTACTTCACGACGCCGGGCCGCGCGAGGATCTGTCCCAGCACCGGGTCACGCAACCCGTCGGTCAGTGATGTCGCGCTCTGCAGGTAGGCCTCGGGCGGGTTCCCGAACGACTTGACGAGCCCACCAGCAGAGCCAAGTCGGCCGTGAACCAGCGCTCCCGAGACAAGCCCGAATCCCATCTCGTGCACGGCTTTCACCACCCGCGCCGTCAGGGTGTCCAGGTCCGGCGCTTCGCCGATCGAGTGCAGCAGCTGCGGGTCAAGCATGGATGAACTGTAACGGCAAGCAGTCCTTTCGAACACCAGCTGAGCAGGCTGCTATGCGGGTTCCAATCACATCCAACACCATTTGGTGTTGACTTGTTCAACACCATTTGGTGTAATTCCGCCGACCAGCCGCATCCCGTGGCCACGGAGGCTCAGATGGCAACCTCAACTTCAGCGCCCGCAGCTTGGCCGTTTGGCCGGCTGACCCCACAGCAACAGCAAGCCCACGCGGCCCAACTCAAAGCCCTCCAGGCTGATCAGCTGCGCCGCATCCCCACGGTCTTTGGCGGCCTCGACGAGGCGCGCTCATGAGCGCGCAGCACACGCCCAGCCAAGGCGTTGACGCTGGCGTCGAGGTGTCTCTGCGCATCGGCCAGCGCGTCCGCCACCGCGACTACAAGGGGCAGCGCGTAACCGGCGTGGTGCGCGGCCTGTCGCTTGACAGCGATGGCGCGCTGCAGGCCGACATTGCGCTCGACACCCCGATCGTGATACCGGCGTTCAACGAATTCGCAGCCACCAACATCTACCGCCAGCACGTGCCAGCCCACGAACTGGCCGCGTTTGATGACCGCGACGAACTGGTGGCCGAACTGCTGGCCCTCGCCATCCGCACCGAGGCTTGGACAGTCGCTGTCGAGAAAGAGCAGATCGCGCGCGGCGAGCGCTACGAGCTGAGCCAGTTTGTGCATGACCTGCGCACCGCCATCGCCAAGGCCCCCGGGATCGCCGCATGATCGCCGCGCTCACCCCGCTGGTCAGCCGCATCGCCCGCATGGCCGCGCTGCTGCTGATCTGCTCGGTGGTCGGCTGCTCGAAGGCCCACGCTGAAGGCCTCAAGCTCGGCGTGCACCTGGCCAGCGTGCACCTGCCCGCCAAGGACGGGCAGAACAACGACAACGTCGGCCTGTACGTGCGCACCGAGAGCGGCCTCACCGCCGGCGCGTACCGCAACACACTGCGCCGCACGTCGCTCTATGTCGGGGAGACGTTCACCCTCGGCCCGGTCGACGTGCTTGTGGGCGTCGCCAGCGGCTACCAGCGCAAGTGCACCGACACGCTGGTGCAAGTGGGCGTCACCTACGGCGACCCGTACCCAGGGCGCATCCCCGGGCCGCCGCAACCTGTCTACGAAAACCGCCACGAGTGCACCGGCTTCTCGCGCGGCTGGCTCACGCCCGTGCTGGCGCCGTCGATCGCGCTGCCCTTCGCCCTGCTCGGCAGCACGCCCCGCCTGTGGTGCCTCTACGGCGCCGGCAAGCACTCCAGCGTGCTGCACCTGAGCACCGAGTGGAGCTTCTGGACATGAAGCACTTCCCGCTCGAAGCGTGGGCGAACCGCAATCCACGCGTGCGCTGGCCACTCGTGTTCCTCGCCCTGATCGTCCTTGCCTGCCTCGGCAGCGCGGACTTCTGACCCCACTGCAGGCGCCTGCAGACCCACCCAGCCCAGGAGGCAACCATGAAAGACAACGTCACCCACATTCCCCTGACTCGCCGGCGCGATGACTCGGTGCCCGCCGTCGACCAGCCGCGCCGCTCTTCGCCGGCCTTCGAGTCGGTGCACGGCACCGGGCCGCGCAAGCATGTGCTGCTGCCCGACCTCAAGCTCGCGGACAGCGCATGGGGCTTGCCCGCGTGGGCCGGGTCAAAGAACCCCTCGCTGACATTGGCCCGCGCCAAAGTCGAGGCTTCCATCCGCAAGGAAGCGCGCGAAGCTGAGGTGCGCCAGCGCCGCCTCGAACTCGTCAACGTCCGCGACACCGCGTTCGAGAAGGGCGCCATCCTGGGCATCAAGCGCGGCCTGCTGTACGGCTTCGGCCTCGGCTTCCTGGCTGGCGGCGGCGTGATCGCCCTGGTGCTCAAGTTCGGCATCTACCTGGTGCGGCACACATGAGCGCCGTGCTCGAACCCACCACCGAGCCCGACGTGAACCAGCTGCCCCTGATTCCCACGTTGGCACCGGCACCTGAGCCCGAGATGATCCGATTGTCGGCATGGGGTCGACTGACCCGTCAGGCCGAGGTGCGCGTGGCCACCGACGGCAGCGGCATGCTCATCGTCGAGATCCTGCAGGGCAAGAACGCCATGCCCTTCGTCGCCATCCGCCACGAGCCGGCCGACCAGATCAACGCGCTCCGCGACCTGGCGCACGAGATGCGCCCCGGTGTGGCCGTCGTGATCATCTTCCGCGGCTTCGAGGTCACCACCCACCGCGGCCAGGAGGTGCTCAGCCCGCGCATCTGCGACGTGATCGGCCTCTCGAACTTCTCTTTCGTCAACCCTGATGGGAGCACCACATGACCCTCCAGCAACCCGAGAACATGCAGTTCAACGTCACCGCCCAGCGTCACGAAGTGATGTTCAAGGACGGTTCGGCAGTCACCCTGCACCCGGTCTTCGATCGCGACACACCGTGCCAATACCACCGCGGCCTGCAGCTCCCGAAGGGCGTGACGCTCGTGGTGGATTTGCGCCGCCTCTCGCGCTCGATCGCCGGTGACCTCTGCCTAGCCCAGCCGCGAGACGTGCCCGGCATCGTCTTCTTCGAGATGCGCAAACAGTTCGGCACGGCACAGGCCTTCACCGCTGAGGCGGTGGCGCACGGCGTTGTGCTGCAGACAGCCAACCGGGTGGCCGCTTGATCGCTGAGCGCCCCGCCCCTCTCGCGGACATGCTCCGCCTGGCCATCACGATCGCCGACGACCAGGCGCGCCTGCTGATCGAGGCCGGGTGCGAGCAGTCGCGCGACTTCCACAACGACACCTGGTTCGACACCAGCCAGGCCACCCAGGCCGACCCGCTCTCACAGCAGCGCGTGGTCATCGCCATCGATTACCTGTACCTCCGCCAGCGCATCCGCAGACACGCGGACTCGCCTCGCCTCATCGCCTTCAACTTCTGATCGGAACCACCCTTCATGACCACGCATGCGTTCATCTCCACCAGCAACATGATCCTGCTTCAGGCCTCGGCGCTGCCCGCCGATGGCGTGCTCATCCAGGCCGAATGGGAACTGGTGTACGACAGCCCCTACCAGTACCGCAAGACGCACAACGAAGCCAAGCTCACCGAGCTGGCCGACAACATCAAGGCGACCGGCGGCATTCACCAACCGATCCTGGCGCGCCGCCGCTTCACCAACACGCTGCGCAAGCCCTACGCGTGGGATCCGGCCGACGGCTTCGAGATCGTCGCCGGCCACCGCCGCAAGATCAGCGGCATGCGTGCCGAGCTGCCCAGCGGCCCGCTGCTCGTGAAGGACCTCGACGACGACCAGGTGCGCAAGATCCAGATCACCGAGAACCTGCAGCGCGAAGACGTGCACGCCATCGAGGAGGCCGAGGGCTTCCAGGCGCTCATCGACCTGGGCGACACGCCCGAGGGGCTCGCCAAGGACCTGGGCAAGAGCCTCAGCTACGTCTACGCCCGCATCAAACTGCTGCAGGCCTGCAAGCAGATCCGCAGCACTTGCCTGGCCGGCGACATCGGCGTCGAGGTGGCACTGCTCATCGCACGGCTGCGCACCGACAAGCTGCAAGAGAAGGCGCTCGGGTACATCAAAGGCAAGAACATCCACCTGGAAGACGGCGGCAACAAGAGCCTGCGCCAGGTGCGTGAGCTGCTGAAGGAGCGTTTCACCCTCGGCCTGTCCAACGCCATGTTCGACCCCGGCGACGCGAACCTGCTGCCGCTCGCAGGCGCCTGCAGCGCCTGCCCCAAGCGCACAGGCAACGCGCCCGAGTACACCGACCTGGTCGCCGATCGCAAGGCACCGTGGGGCCAGACGCTCAAGGGCTCGGCCAACCTCTGCACCGACCCCGACTGTTTCGACGCGAAGAAGAAGGCGCACCTGAAGGCCAAGGCTGGCGAGTTGATCGCCAAAGGCAAGACCGTGGTCGACGGCAACAAGGCCCGCAACGCGATCGACGCAAGCGGTCGAATCAAGGGCGACTTCATCGCACTCAAAGACGTGAAGGACGAGCTGAAGAAGGCCAACCGGAACACCCTCATGGGCGTGCCGTTGGAAAAGGCCATCGTGGTCACCATCCAAGATCCGCGCGACGGCAAAACGCACGACGCCGTCGCGGTTGCCGACCTGGTCGCCGCCGGCATCAAGTTCAAGGAGCAGGCGAAGAAGGGCAACCACCACATCGACTACGAAGCCGAGCGCCGCAAGCGGGAAGAGGAACGCCTGCGCGACGAGGCGAAGGCCAAAGCTGAAGGAGCGGTGCGAGCGGAGATCCTCACCAAGGTGATCGACGCAGCCAAGGCCGCGGCCCGCTCAACCTTCGACCTGCAGATGGTCGCGCACGTGGCCTTCGCCGGCGTCGACTATCACGATCGCGCGGTTCTCGCCAAGCTGTACGGCGGTGGCAGCCGCGACGACGTGCACAAGCAGATTGGGTCGATGGATCCCGGCCAGGCGGCACTGTTCGCGCTCACCTGCGCGCTGGTGCAAGACGTGTACACGCACAGCGGCAACTACAAGAACATGCCCAAGACGCTCACCGCGGCCGCGAAGCACTACGGCCTCGACATCGACGCCATTCGTGCCGGTTTGGAGGCGCCTGCAAAAACCGCTTTTACCCCACCTTCGGCTGCGCTGGCGCAGAAAAAAGCGACCGCTGGCGCAAGCGCAAAAAAATCCGCGACGAAGGCTGCGCCGGCGAAGGCCAAGAGCAAGGGCAAAGAGAAGGGAGAAGAACAGAAGGTTGACGCCGGCGTCGCCGGCGGGAGCGCTGGCCAGGTCGACGCGATTGAGGAGGCAGGGGCATGAACAAGAGTTGGATACTCCATGGCCCTCAGGGCACCGGCAAGACCCTGCACGCGCCTTCCATTGCGAGGTTGCTCGACTTGCCGATCATCGATGACGAACGGGACTTACGCGCCCGATCGTTTCGGCCATTCGGTGTGCTGCACATCGCCGACGAACTGCCCGTATGGGCGCGTGACAACCGACACGTGATCTCGATAGAGGCCGCGCTGGAGCGGCTGGCAAAGGCCCAAGCATGAGCGCCGGCAGCATCAAGGCCCACACGCTGCAAGGCTCGGCCGACCAGATCGGCTGCCAAATCGCCGAGAAGGTGATCATGGAGGCAGCGTTGCGCATCGCCGAGGCCATGGACGACAAGGCCCTGCGCGACTACTACGTCGCCGTGGCCACCTGCGTGATGTGCCAGATCCGCGCCGCGATGGGCAGGGAGCTGACCAGCATGATCAGCGAGGCAGCATTGCGCAACGCCCTCAAGCTGAACTTCGACGAGCAGGCGGTGCATTGATGAGAACTCTGACCGAGTCGATCAATGCCCGCATGCACACCGGCACGTGCCCTTCGGCTGGGAGTCTGGGCGAGTGCCCTGCCATCTGGGTCGAGCACGAAAACGACAGTGGCGCGTTGAACTGCGCTGCAGCCGTCTATCTGTGGCACGCCGCCCAGGGCCTGAAGATGGCTGACGTGGCCACCTGGTTCGAGGCTGAGGGCTGCACCGATGTCATCGTGTATGCCACCATGCACGACCCCGTCAACGAAACGCTGGAGGGACTTTGCAGCGACGGGGCGCGGCCGCTGCTCGTCACCTTCCTTCTTGATGCCGAGCGCGCGGCCTCATGCGGCCTGGCAAGCCAGCAGGTCGGTTCACCCGCAGCGATGGGTGTATGAAGCGCCGCCACCTCACCAAGGCCGAGCTGATCAGGCGCATGCACCGCGGCCTGCGCCCGAAGCTCCACGTCGACCAGGTCAGAGATCTCGCGCTCGCGCACGTGGGAAACCTCGACACGGTGGCCACCGGCCAAGCGACGGAAGAGGTGCTGTGGCAATGGATCGGCGGCGTGCTGACCTGGTCGCGCGTGGCGACTGTGCTGAAGCTCGGCGAGGAAGAGATGACGCGGCAGCTCGAACTGGCCACCAGCATGGTCGAGCGGTACGGCCGTGTCGGCCGCGTCGGCTTCAGCGGACCTGAGTACCAGCTGGCCAAGGAAGGCTTGCAGGTGATGGACCAGCTGGCCGCAGTGGTCGACCGCCCCACCGCGATCGACGCGGCGGACTGGAGCGAGGACAAGGTCAACGAGATGGCCGCGCAGTGCGCGCGCCGAGAAGGGAAGGCAGCATGACTCGGCCAGATCCTCTGTACCTCGACCAGGCCAGCGTGGCCGCGGCCACCTCGCTGTCTGAGTCGACGATCGAGAAGCTCGTGCGCGAGGAAGCCTTCCCCAAGCCACGCCTCCTGTCTGGTCGACGCGTGGCCTGGCTGTACCGGGAGGTGGTGGCCTGGTGCGAAGAGCGGCCAGTGTCTGACCTGCTGCCGCCGGCGGGCACCGGCAAGCGCAAGGCTAAACAGCAGCCAGCCCCTCAAGGTGAGCCGACAAGCGCGTGATCCACTCGCGGCGCTGCTTGTCGTAGCTGTGCCGGTTGTAGACCCCCTTCACGCCCTTCTGCATGTGCCCGAGCATCGCCTCGGCCACGTCGTCGGGGCACTCCAGTGAGCTGAGCAGCGTGCGCGCCGTGCGCCGCAGATCGTGAGGCGACCACCGAGTCACCGTCAAGCGCTGCCGCTCGTGCTCAGGGCGCGTCTTGCTGTAGGGCTGGTGGTAGTGCACCGCGGTCTGCACGGTCGCCTGCTCGATGTGGCCAAGCGCCGCCGGCGACGGGAACAGGTAGCCGTCATGCGCACTCATGCGCCGACGCACGACCTTCAGTGCTCGACCGACCAGGGGCACGCGAAAGTCAGTAGCGTTCTCGTGCCTGGCGTTCTTGGTCTTGTCCTTCGGCACCGTCCACCACCAACCGTCTTTCTCTTCCGAGATCTCGGTGTGGTGCATGGCCACGATCTCCGCGCCTCGCGCCAATGACCACAGGTACAGCGTCAGCACGTCGTCGACCAGGCGCGAGAAGTTCGGCAGCCAGTTGATCAGCTGCGCCACCTCAGCATCGGCCAGCGTGCGCTTCGAGGTGCCCACCGCCTTGCCCAGGATCTTCTTTCCCTTCGATCGAAGGCGACCGCGCATGATCTGGCGCCACCAGTTGGGTGTGCTCTCGGGCAAGCGGCCCGCATCGAGCGCGTAATCCCACGCAGCGCCCAGCTCGGCGCGCAGCTTGCCGGCCTGCACCGGGATGTTCTGCCACAGCTCCAGCAGATCGAAGCACTGCCGGCGGGTGAGCGTTGACGCGGTCTCGGCGGCGATTGGCCCGAGCATCGTGTTGAACATGCGCTTCAGCTCGGCCGCGCCCTTGGGCTTTCGCACACGCTCGACGTGGCCGGCCAGGTAGTCGCTGCAGACCATCGCGACGGTGTAGCCGCGATCGGCTTCGACCTCCTTGGCCAGCTCGGCCGCGGCGCGCTCAGCGTGGCGGGCCTCCCGCTTGGTGAGCGCCAGGTCAACGCCGGCGTCGCGCTGCTGCTTGAGCTTCTCCCACTCGGTCGCAGCCGCAGGGAATGACATCGCCGGCCACAAGCCGAGCTGCACCTGGCGCATGCGGCCGTCGACCGGGCTGCGGTAGCGAAACGTCCAGGCGCGCCGCTGCGTCGTGGCCTCCAGGCGCAGTCCTGAACAGCCGTCAATGGTAAGGTGCGCGCCTGGCTGAAGGGCCTTAGCTGCACGAGCGTCGAATTGCATTGCGATCCGGGTCTGCGTAGGTTTCCCGGAAGCGCCGACAAGCGCCTCTGCGTAGGTTTCGCAAACCACAGGCCCGAAACCTACGCGAAGAACTCAAGTTTTGCAATGTTTAGACAAGCGCAGAAAAGCTAACCGTGATTAGCCAGAACGACCAAAAACCCAGCAAGCATGCGGGTTCCCAAGCGAAAAGCGCTGCAGGCCAAGCACTTGCTGAAGCCTCGATTTCGGCTCACACGCCGATGATGCAGCAGTACCTGCGCATCAAGGCCGAGCACCCCGACACGCTGGTGTTCTACCGCATGGGCGATTTCTACGAGCTGTTCTACGACGACGCGCGGCGCGCCAACAAGCTGCTCGACATCACGCTGACGCAGCGCGGCCAAAGCGGCGGCGAGCCGGTGGTGATGGCTGGCGTGCCGGTGCATTCGGTCGAGGGCTATCTGGCCAAGCTGATCAAGCTCGGCGAGCCTGTCGCGATCGCCGAGCAGGTGGGCGATGTGGCCACGGCCAAGGGGCCGGTCGAGCGCAAGGTGGTGCGCGTGGTCACGCCGGGCACGGTGACCGACACCGAGTTGCTGGCCGACAAGCGCGACGCGCTGTTGCTGTCGGTCTCGCAGCAGACCAAGCGCGGTGTCGTGAGCTACGGGCTGGCCTGGCTGGGCCTGTCCAACGGCCAGCTGGGCATGACCGAGTGCGGCGAGCGCGAACTCGCCGGCTGGCTGGCGCGCCTGAACGCCGCCGAAGCACTGGTCGACCGGGATCAGGTGCCTGCGCTACTCTCCCAGTCGCGCATGGCGCTGACGCATCGGCCTGCGTGGCAGTTCGACACCGCGCTCGGCCAGCGCAAGCTGTGCGAGCAGCTGCGTGTGGCCAGCCTCTCGGGCTTCAACGCGCAAGACATGGCGGTGGCACAAGCCGCGGCCGCCGCGCTGCTGAGCTACGCCGAGCACACGCAAGGCCAGGCCCTGGCTCACGTGCGCACGCTGACGGTCGAGCGCGCGAGCGATCTGCTCGACCTGCCACCCTCCACGCACCGCAACCTCGAACTCACGCAGACACTGCGCGGCGACGACGCGCCGACGCTGCTGTCGCTGCTGGACACCTGCCGCACCGGCATGGGCAGCCGCGCGCTGCGGCACTGGCTCACGCACCCGCTGCGCGAACGCACCGTGGCCACGCAGCGGCACGATGCCATCCAGGTGCTGATCGACCGCTCGCCCGAGCCGCTGCGTGAGGCCATGCGCCACGTGAGTGACGTCGAGCGCATCACGGCACGCATTGCGCTGCGCCAGGTGCGGCCACGTGAGCTGACCGGCCTGCGCGCCACGCTGCAAGGGCTGCCTGCGCTGCGCTCGCTGGTACCGACCGGGGCGACCTTGCTGCTCGACATGCTGGCCGAGGCGCTGAACCCCTCGCCCGAGATCGAAGCGTTGCTGCGCACTGCGATTGCCGAAGAGCCCGCGGTGCTGCTCCGCGATGGCGGCGTGATCGCCACCGGCTACGACGCCCAGCTCGACGAACTGCGCGGCATCAGCGAGAACTGCGATGCCTTCCTGCTCGACCTGGAGACCCGCGAACGCACGCGCACCGGCATCGCCAACCTGCGTGTGCAATACAACAAGGTGCACGGCTTCTACATCGAGGTGACGCAAGGCCAGGCGGCCAAGGTGCCGATGGACTACCAGCGCCGCCAGACGCTGAAGAACGCCGAGCGCTTCATCACGCCGGAGCTGAAGACCTTCGAGGACAAGGCGCTGTCGGCGCAAGACCGCTCGCTGGCGCGCGAGAAGATGCTGTACGACGAGGTGATCGACAAGCTTCAGACCCATCTCGAAGCCTTGAGCGACCTGGCCCGCGCACTGGCCGGGCTGGACGTGTTGGCTGCGCTGTCCGAGCGCGCCGCAACGCTCGGCTGGTGCCGGCCGAGCTTCGTGCGCGAGCCCTGCATTGATATCGAAGCCGGCCGCCACCCGGTGGTGGAAGCGCGCCTCGCCGAGACCGGTGCGGGCAACTTCATGGCCAACGACTGCCGGCTCGACGCGACACGCAAGATGCTCGTGATCACCGGGCCCAACATGGGCGGCAAGAGCACCTTCATGCGGCAGGTGGCGCTGATCGTGCTGCTGGCTGCCGTCGGCTCCTTCGTACCCGCAGCAGCCTGTCGGCTCGGGCCGATCGACGCCATCCACACCCGCATCGGCGCGGCCGACGACCTGGCGAACGCGCAGTCGACCTTCATGGTGGAAATGACGGAGGCGGCGGCCATCATCCACAGCGCGAGCGAGCAGTCGCTGGTGCTGATGGATGAGATCGGCCGCGGCACCTCGACCTTCGACGGCCTGGCCCTGGCCGGTGCCATCGCCAGCCACCTGCACGAGCGCAACCGCGCGTTCACGCTGTTCGCGACGCACTACTTCGAGCTGACCGAATTCCCTGTGAAGCACGACCGCGCGCTCAACGTGCATGTGTCGGCTGCCGAAAGCGGGGACGACATCGTCTTCCTGCACGACATCCAGGCCGGGCCGGCGAGCCGCAGCTATGGCGTGCAGGTGGCGCGCCTGGCCGGCATGCCGGCGACGCTGGTGCGGCAGGCACGCAACGCACTCGAAGCGTTGGAGGCACAGCAGAAGTCGGCCGACGCGCAGATCGACCTTTTTGCCGCGCCCGCACCGCAGGCCGAAGCCGAGGCTTCGGCCGTGGACAAGGCATTGGCGGCGATCAATCCCGATATGCTGTCGCCCAAGGAAGCGCTGGACGCGCTCTATCGCCTGAAGACCCTTCAAGAAAGCAAGACATGACCTACTGCGTGGGCATCAAGCTCGATGCCGGCCTGGTGTTTCTTTCCGACTCGCGCACCAACGCGGGCCTGGACCAGATCAGCACCTTTCGCAAGATGATGGTCTACGAGAAGCCAGGCGACCGCTTCATGGTGCTGCTGTCCGCAGGCAACCTGTCGATCTCGCAGTCGGTGCGCGAGATCCTGCAGGTGGAGAAGATCGACAACGGCGATGACGCACCAATCACCATCTGGAACGCGACCAGCATGTTCGACGCGGTGCGCGTGCTCGGAGCCGCGGTTCGCCGCGTCTACGACCAGGATGGCCCCTCGCTCAAGCAGGCCGGCGTGGACTTCAACGCCTCGATGATCTTCGGCGGGCAGATCGCCGGCGAAGGCATGCGCCTGTTCCTGGTGTACTCGGCCGGCAACTTCATCGAGGCCACGCGCGAGACCTGCTACTTCCAGGTGGGCGAATCGAAGTACGGCAAGCCGGTGCTCGACCGCATGATCACGCCGCACACACCGCTGGACGAAGCCGCCAAGTGCGCGCTCGTGTCGATGGATTCGACGCTCAAGTCCAACCTGTCGGTCGGCTTGCCGCTTGACCTGCTGGTGTACCAGGCCGATTCGCTGCAGACCGAGCAGATCGTTTGCATCGACGAGCACAACCCCTACTTCGCGATGATTCGCGGCGCCTGGGGCAAGAAGCTGCGGCAGGTGTTCGAGTCGATCGAAGACCCGCAATGGGACGGCCAGGCCGCCGCGCACCCGCTGATGGCCGCATCGGAGCGCTACGAGCCCATGCGCAAGATCACCCACCCCGGCGAAAAGATCATCTGATGCCGAAGCGTTCGCTGGGAAGCATCGTCTTCTCGCACGGCAACAGCTTCCCGGCCGGCACCTACCGCCAGCTACTCGAGGGCTGGCGCGAGGCCGGCTACACCGTTCACGCGATCGAAAAGTACGGCCACGACCCGAAGTACCCGGTGACCAACCACTGGCCGCGGCTGCGCGACCAGTTGATCCAATTCACGGAAACGCATGTCGAGGAGCCGGCCTTCCTCGTCGGCCATTCGATGGGCGGCTTCCTCAGCTTGCTGGCCGCCGCGAAGCGCCCTAGGCTCGCGCGCGCCGTGCTGATGCTCGACTCGCCCATCATCGGCGGCCTGCTCACACCCACCATCCGGTTCGCCAAGTTCACCGGCTGGGGGGCACGCTTTTCGCCGGCCAGCGTGTCGGTACGCCGCCGCCAACATTGGCCGACACGGGCGGCCGCGCACAAGCACTTTGCCGAAAAAGCCTCGTTCGCCCGCTGGGATCCACAGGTGCTGAACGACTACATCCAGAGCGGCATCGAGCCGTCGCAGCCGCCGCTGGAGCGCGGCTACACACTGAGCTTTCACCGCGATGTGGAAACCGCGATCTACAACACCATCGCCCACGACATCCCCGGGTTCCTGCGCAAGCATCCGCTGCAGTGCCCCCTGGCCTTCATCGGCGGCACGCAATCAACCGAGGTGCGGCAGGTGGGCATGACCGCCACCGAACGTTTGACCGGGGGCCGCGTGTCGTGGATAGCGGGCACGCACCTGTTTCCTTTCGAGAAACCCACGGAAACGGCGGCCGAAGCGCTGAAATGGTTGGAAGAACTGGCGCGCGTGCCAGCCACGGCCTGAACCCACGAACGCTCTGCCGTCATCGCCTGGGGCCGGCGGGCGGACGCCTATAATCGCGCTTTACCACCAGAGCATTTGTCATCAACAAGTGCCACAGCAATGACCAAGTTCGTCTTTGTCACCGGCGGTGTGGTGTCCTCGCTGGGCAAGGGCATCGCGGCTGCATCGCTTGCGGCGATTCTCGAATCGCGCGGCCTCAAGGTCACCCTCATCAAGCTGGACCCGTATCTCAACGTGGATCCGGGCACCATGTCGCCCTTCCAGCACGGCGAGGTGTTCGTCACCGACGACGGTGCCGAGACCGACCTCGACCTCGGTCACTACGAGCGCTTCATCACCACCAAGATGAAGAAGACCAACAACTTCACCACCGGTCAAATTTACAAGAGCGTGCTCGAGAAGGAACGCCGCGGCGACTACCTCGGCAAGACCGTGCAGGTGATTCCCCACGTGACCAACGAGATCCAGGACTTCGTGAAGCGCGGCGCCGGCTTCGGCACCGACCATGCCGTCGACGTGGCCATCGTGGAGATCGGCGGCACTGTGGGCGACATCGAGTCCCTGCCTTTCCTCGAAGCCGTGCGCCAGATGAGCCTGCGCATGGGGCCTAACAGCTGCGCCTTCGTGCACCTGACCTACGTGCCGTACATCGCCGCGGCCGGCGAGCTGAAGACCAAGCCCACGCAGCACACAGTGCAGAAGATGCGCGAGATCGGCATCCAGCCCGACGCCTTGCTCTGCCGCGCCGACCGCGCCATCCCCGATGAAGAGCGCGAGAAGATTTCGCTCTTCACCAACGTGCCCGAATGGGGCGTGATCTCGGTGTGGGACGCCGACACCATCTACAAGGTGCCGCGCATGCTGCACGAGCAGGGGCTCGACGGCCTGATCTGCGACAAGCTGCGCATCAACACGCCACCGGCCAACCTGAAGCGCTGGGACGACCTGGTGCGCGAGGTCGAGCACCCGCAGCGCGAGGTGACGATCGGCATGTGCGGCAAGTACACCGACCTGTCGGACTCGTACAAGTCGCTCAATGAAGCGCTGCGCCACGCCGGCATCCAGAACCATGCCAAGGTCAACATCGAATACGTCGACTCCGAGACGCTGAGCACCGCCAATGTGAGCCAGCTGGCGCGCTTCGACGCCATTCTGGTGCCGGGTGGCTTTGGCAAGCGCGGCGTCGAAGGCAAGATCCTCACGGCGCAGTTCGCGCGCGAGCAAAAGCTCCCCTACCTCGGCATCTGCCTGGGCATGCAGGTCGCGACCATCGAGTTCGCGCGCCACAAGGCCAACCTGCCCGACGCCAACAGCACCGAGTTCGAAGCTGAGACGCCGCACCCTGTGATCGCGTTGATCGAAGAGTGGCAAGACGCCGACGGTTCCATCCAGAAGCGCGATGCCCATTCCGACCTCGGCGGCACCATGCGCCTGGGCGCGCAAAGCTCCGACGTGAAACCCGGCACGCTGGCCCACGAGATCTATGGCGATGTGGTGACCGAGCGCCACCGCCACCGCTACGAAGCGAACGTGAACTACCTCGACAAGCTGACCGACGCCGGCCTCGTGATCTCGGCGCTCACACAGCGCGAGAGGCTCACCGAGATCGTCGAACTGCCGCGCAACGTGCACCCGTGGTTCATGGGCGTGCAGTTTCACCCTGAATTCAAATCGACACCGTGGGGCGGCCACCCGCTGTTCAAGTCGTACATCGAAGCGGCCCTGGCGCACCAGGCGTCGCGTACTGAAAAGGTGGCAGCATGAAACTGTGCGGGTTTGATATCGGCATCGACAGGCCTTTTTTCCTGATCGCCGGCCCTTGCGTCGTTGAGTCAGAGCAGTTGCAGATCGACGTGGCAGGCGCGCTGAAGGAAATGACTTCGGCACTCGGCATCCCCTTCATCTTCAAGAGCAGCTACGACAAGGCCAACCGCTCGTCGGGAACCACGTTCCGCGGACCGGGCATGGAGAAGGGTCTGGAGATCCTTGCCAAGGTGAAGCGCGACCTGAAAGTGCCCATCCTGACCGACGTTCACAGCATCGAAGAGATCGGCACGGTGGCCTCGGTGGTCGACGTGCTGCAAACGCCCGCCTTCCTGTGCCGGCAAACCGATTTCATCCATGCCGTGGCGCAATCGGGCAGGCCGGTGAACATCAAGAAGGGCCAGTTCCTCGCGCCGCACGACATGAAGAACGTCATCGATAAGGCGCGTGCGGCCGCCAAGGCCAAGGGCCTGAACGAAGACAACTTCATGGCCTGCGAACGCGGCGCGAGCTTCGGCTACAACAACCTGGTGAGCGACATGCGCTCGCTGGCCATCATGCGCGAGACCGGTGCCCCGGTGGTGTTCGACGCGACGCACTCGGTGCAGTTGCCAGGCGGCCAGGGCACCAGCTCCGGCGGCCAACGCGAGTTCGTGCCCGTGCTGGCACGTGCGGCCATTGCGGTCGGCGTGGCCGGCGTGTTCATGGAAACGCACCCTGACCCCAAGAATGCGATGAGCGACGGCCCCAATGCCGTTCCGCTGAAGCACATGCGCGCGCTGCTTGAGCAGTTGCTGGCACTTGATCGCGTGATCAAGCAGCAGCCTTTGCTCGAGAACGACTTCTCTTGCTGAGCTCCACAGCAAAAATCCAAAGCAACCCAGAGGAAGACTGAATGAGTGCCATTGTTGACATCGTCGGCCGCGAGATTCTCGACAGCCGCGGCAACCCCACCGTCGAATGCGACGTGCTGCTCGAATCCGGCACCATGGGCCGCGCGGCCGTGCCCTCCGGTGCGTCCACCGGCTCGCGCGAAGCCATTGAGCTGCGCGACGGCGACAAGTCTCGCTACCTCGGCAAAGGTGTCCTCAAGGCCGTGGAGCACGTCAACACCGAGATCAGCGAAGCCGTTCTCGGCCTCGACGCCTCGGAGCAGGCCTTCCTCGATCGCACGCTGATCGACCTCGACGGCACCGAGAACAAGAGCCGCCTCGGCGCCAATGCCACGCTGGCCGTTTCGATGGCCGTGGCACGCGCCGCGGCCGAAGAGAGCGGCCTGCCGCTGTACCGCTACTTCGGCGGCTCGGGCGCGATGCAGATGCCGGTGCCGATGATGAACGTCATCAACGGCGGCGCGCACGCCAACAACAACCTCGACCTGCAGGAGCTGATGATCATCCCCGTGGGAGCTCCGAGCTTCCGCGAAGCGGTGCGCTACGGTGCCGAGGTGTTTCACGCGCTGAAGAAGATCATCGACAGCAAGGGCATGAGCACCGCCGTCGGCGATGAAGGCGGCTTCGCTCCCAGCGTGGCAAACCATGAAGCGGCGATCCAGATGATCCTGGAAGCCATCGACAAGGCCGGCTACACGGCAGGCGAGCAGATCGCGATTGGCCTCGACTGCGCCGCCAGCGAGTTCTACAAGGACGGCAAGTACGTGCTGGGCAGCGAAGGCCTCACGCTGTCGGCGCCCGAATGGACCGATGTGCTCGCCAACTGGGTCGACAAGTACCCGATCATCAGCATCGAAGACGGCATGCACGAAGGTGACTGGGAAGGCTGGAAGCACCTGACCGAGCGCCTGTCGAAGAAGGTGCAGCTGGTGGGCGACGACCTCTTCGTCACCAACACCAAGATCCTGCGTGAAGGCATCGAGAAACGCATCGCCAACTCCATCCTGATCAAGATCAACCAGATTGGCACGCTGACCGAAACCTTCGCCGCGATCGAGATGGCCAAGCGCGCCAACTACACGGCTGTGATCTCGCACCGCTCGGGCGAGACCGAAGACTCGACCATCGCCGACATCGCGGTCGGCACCAACGCCGGCCAGATCAAGACCGGCTCGATGAGCCGCAGCGACCGCATGGCCAAGTACAACCAGCTGCTTCGCATCGAAGAAGACCTGGGCGACGTGGCCAGCTACCCTGGTCGCGCGGCCTTTTACAACCTCCGTTGAATGCCGGCCCCCACGTCGCTCCGCTCCTGCCCCCCGAGGGGGTGCCAACGCTACGGCCGGGCAAAGCCCGTTCCGTGCGTTGTTGCTCTGTCTGGCCTGGCTGCGCCGGCCTTCACAGCCTCCTGAGGCGGTACTTTGCGCCTCGTCACCTTCGCCCTGCTGGCGCTCCTGGCGCTGGTGCATGCCGAACTGTGGTTCGGCAAGGGTGGCGTACCACGCGTGATGGAGCTGCAGACCAAGCTGCTGGAACAGAAGACGCAGAACGAGGCCGCGCACGCGCGCAACGATCAGATCACCGCCGAAGTGCGTGACCTGAAGGAGGGCCTGGAGATGGTCGAGGAAAAGGCGCGCTTCGAGCTGGGCATGATCAAGCCGGACGAGATCTACGTCCAGGTCTCCACCGCCAAGCGCTGACAATGCCGGTCCGGCGGCGTCTGAACCACGAATGAGTGAGCTGCTGCAGGCGCTGCAGCCTTTCTTCGTCGCCGCATTCATGCTTTGGGGATCGCCGGTCACATGGCTTGAGATCGTGGCCTTTGTGCTGGCCGTCGCGATGGTGGTCTGCAACATCCGCGTCAATGCCACCGGTTGGCCGCTCGCCATCATCAGCTCTTTGCTGTACTTCGCGTTGTTCTGGAACAGCAAGCTCTACGGCGACGCCAGCCTGCAGATCTTCTTCGCCGTGGTGGCCGGTTGGGGCTGGTGGCAATGGCTGGGTGGCAAGCAGGCCGACGGCACAGCGCTGAAGGTGCGCTCGCTGAGCCCACGCGGACGCTGGCTGATGCTGGGCGTGCTGGTCGTCGCTTGGCCCACCATGGGCCTTTTCCTGAAGCGCTACACCGACACCGATGTGCCCTGGTGGGACGCCTTTCCCACCGCCGGCAGCCTCGTCGGCCAGTGGCTGCTCGGCCGCAAGTACGTCGAAAACTGGGCGGCCTGGATCGTCGTCAACGTCGTCAGCGTGGCGCTCTTCGCCTACAAGGGCCTGTGGCTGACGGTGCTGCTGTACCTGATCTTCATCGCGATGTCGTTCGTCGGCTGGCGGGCCTGGAAGCGGCTCGCAGCACAGCCATGAGCCGGGTGATCGCCCTGCTCGGCGCCGAGAGCACTGGCAAGACGACGCTGGCCCGCGAGCTCGCTGACGCCTTGCGCGCAGAAGGCAACGACGTGGCGCTTGTCGCCGAGTACCTGCGCGAATTCTGCGAACAGCATGGGCGCACGCCCCAGATTCATGAGCAGGCCGGCATCGCTGGCGAGCAGACACGCCGCATCGCCGAAGCAGCGCAGACGCACGACCTCGTGATCGCGGACACCACCGCCTCGATGATCGCGGTCTACAGCGAGCACGTCTTCGGCGATCGCAGCCTGTACGCCCAGGCCGAGGAAACGCAACGCGGCTACGCCCTGACGCTGCTCACCGCACTTGATCTGCCGTGGTTACCCGATGGCTTGCAGCGCGATGGCCCGCAGGTCCGCGAGCCCGTCACGGCGCAGGTGCGCGCCAGCCTGTCTCGCGCGGGCGTGTCCTATTCGGTCGTCAGCGGGTCAGGGTCGGCCAGGCTGGCCTCTGCGCTCGCCGCCGTTCGGCACACCTTGCATTCATCGGTCGACGTCGAAGAGGCTGCCCCGATACGCTGGCAGTGGACCTGCGAACGCTGTGGCGATGTCGACTGCGAACGGCACCTGCTGCCACGCAGCTAGGCTCATTCAAGTCGCGGCACCAAGCACCACGACGACGATGATCAGGGCGCCCAGCGACAGATTGGCGCCCACCCAGAAGCGAATCTCAGCGATCGCCGCACCACCCGCCTTCCAGTCGCTGACCGCCACGGCGCGCTGCAATCGCTTGTAGAGCGCGAAGCGGATGTGGCCAAAGATCGCCAGCATCAGCAAGCCCAGCGCCGCCATCGCCATCCAGTCGGCCGGCATGTTGAACGGCGCGCCGGTCGAGCGCGTGGTCTGCGCCACGCGAACGACCATCGCCACGCCGCTGGCAATCGTCACCACGGCCAGCCACAGCACGATCGAGAAAAAGCCGCCCAGCACCTTGGCCATGAAGGGGACTCGCACCTCGGGCTCCAGCGTCGCAGCGGCCGGGCGCAGGCAGAAGAGCGTGAAAAACATCCCGCCGATCCAGATCACGACCGAGCCCAGGTGCAGCAATTTCAGCAGTGCGTAGCCCATGTCGTGCGTCCAATCAGTTGAGTGACGTGGAGCCGGGCGCCTGCTTGCCGTGCGGCGTGAACAGTTCCCCCACATCCACTGGGTCGAAGTGATATTTGGTACCGCAGAAATCGCACGCGATTTCGACGCGGCCCTGCTCGACGACGATGCCGTCGATCTCGTCGCTCCCCAGGCTCTTGAGCATGTTGCCCACGCGCTCGCGCGAGCAGGTGCAGGCAAAGCGCGGCTGCACCGGTTCATAGCGAACGACCTTCTCTTCCCAGTAGAGGCGGCGCAACACGGTGTCAGCGTCGAGCGTCAGCAGCTCTTCGCTCGTCAGCGTCGCCGTCAGGTGGGCGATGCGGTTATAGGCCTCGTTGATGCCGATCTCGTCCTCGTTCTTCCGGCCGAGATTGCCCACACCTTCGACCGGGAGGCGCTGGATCAGCAGGCCGGCCGCGACATCGTCATTGGCCGCGAGGATGAGCTTGGTGTCGAGCTGCTCCGACTGCAGCATGTAGTGCTCAAGCACCTCGCTCAGCTGATGCAAAGGCTCGCGCTGGTCGCCATGCAAGGCCACCACACCTTGGTAGGGTTGCTGACCCGGGAAACGCTCCTTCGGGTCGAGCGTGATGGCGCAGCGGCCGCCACCGTTCACGTTGAGCAGCGTGTCGAGCTGCGCGTGTTCCGGCATCTCGCCGACCACCTTGGCGGTGACGCGAAAAGCCAGATCCGGCTGCACCTCGGTCACGGCGAGCTTCACCGGGCCGTCGCCATAGATCTGGATGATCAGCGACCCGTTGAACTTGATGTTGGACTGCATCAGCACGCCGGCCGCAGCCATCTGTCCCAGCAGGGAACGCACGGGCTGCGGGAATGCGTCTTGCGCCTTCTCGCGCCGGCGCAGCACCTCGCGCCAGTCGTCGGTCAGCCGGACCAGCAGGCCACGCACCGGCAGGCCTTCGAACAGGAATTTGTGCAGTTCGCTCATCAGGCCAGTTTCTTCAAGCCAGCTTTGTAGCGCTTGGCGTTTTCGACATAGTGGAGGGCCGTGCGCTTCAAGCCTTCGATCTGCTCGGGTGTCAGTGTGCGAACAACCTTCGCTGGCGAGCCGAGGATCATCGAGCCGTCGGGGAATTCCTTGTTCTCGGTGACCAGCGAACCGGCGCCCACGAGACAGCGTTTGCCGATCTTTGCGCCGTTGAGCACCACGGCCTGGATGCCGATCAGCGACCCTTCGCCGATCGTGCAGCCATGGAGCATCACCTGGTGGCCAATCGTCACGTTGTCTTCCAGAACCGCCGGAAACCCAGGGTCGGCGTGGATCACAGAGCCGTCCTGCACGTTGGTGTTCTTGCCGATCACGATGCGCTCGGTGTCGCCGCGCACCACCACGCCGAACCAGGCGCTAGCACCGTCGGCCATGGACACGTTGCCGATCACCTGCGCGCTGTCGGCCACCCAAGCGGTGTCGGCAATGTCGGGACTCTGCTCCCCAAGTTGATAGATGGCCATGGGCGTGTTCCCGTGTACGAAGCCGATAATTCTAAAGATGAACCCGAGACAACGCGCCCTAGAGGTCTTGTGCCTGCGCGACCCGGTGACCAAGGCGGCCGAAGCCCGCGCCTTGTTCGCCGGGTTGGACATCGGCCTCGTCGACCCCGAGCCTGCGTTCGACGCACCCGATGACCTGCCCGGCCGACCCGACAAGCCGCAGCTGCTGTCGGCCCGCGAAGTGCCCTCGCGCACACCCTTTACGCCGGAAGGTCGCGCAGCGCTGATCCACTCGATCGCGCACATCGAGTTCAACGCGATCAACCTCGCGCTCGACGCTGCATTCCGTTTCACGCACATGCCAGAGGCGTTCTATGTGGACTGGTTACGCGTGGCCAGTGAAGAGGCGCTGCACTTCAGCCTGCTGCGCGAACACCTGCTGAGCCTGGGCCACGACTACGGCGACTTCAACGCCCACGACGGCCTGTGGGCCATGACGCAGCGCACCGCAGGCGACGTGGTCGCGCGCATGGCGCTCGTGCCGCGCACGCTGGAAGCGCGCGGCCTGGATGCCACGCCTCCGCTGCAGGCCAAGTTCGCGAAGGCGGGCGATGCACGCGCCGTCGAGATCCTCGATGTGATCCTGCGCGATGAGGTGGGCCACGTGGCCATCGGCAACCACTGGTACCGCTGGCTGTGCGAGCGCGACGGGCTCGACCCGGTGGCGCACTACGCCGAGCTCACGCGGCGCCATGAAGCGCCAAAGTTGCGGCCTCCCTTCAACTGGCCCGCGCGTGAAGCCGCCGGGTTCACCGCCGACGAGATGGCACGGCTGAACGCCGACGCGAGCTGACCTCGATGGTGTGTGGCTCGCATCTTGCTCAAGCCTTGAACCCAGGCCCAGCGCCGCCAGTACACTGGTGCCCCTCCGCGCGACCGGCTTGATGCTGGCGCCCCCAACACGGCCCCATTCGAGGATGTCCATGAACGCTATCTCCACCCGTCGCTTTCTTCAGACCACCGGCCTTTTGATCGCAGGCGTCGTGCTTGCGGCCTGCAGCAAGACCGAACCGCCGCCCCCGCCCGCAGCCGCCCCCGTGGCATCGGCACCGGCTCCCGCACCGGCCAAGGTCTACGCCGTCGGCACCGACGCGGCTTACGCTCCGTTCGAATCGCAGAACGAGAAAGGCGAGATCGTCGGCTTCGACATCGACGTGCTCACCGCCGTCGCCAAGAAGGCCGGTATCGAGGTCAAGTTCATCAACACGCCGTGGGAAGGCATCTTCAACAACCTGCAGCAAGGTGACCGCGACATCATCGTATCGGCCGTCACCATCACCGACGAGCGCAAGCAGACCATGGATTTCAGCAACCCTTACTTCGACGCGCAGCAGCTGATGGCTGTGAAGGCGAACTCGAAGATCGCGAAGTTCGATGATCTGAAGAAGCTCAAGGTCGGCGTGCAGACCGGCACCACCGGCGATGAAGTCGTGAGCAAGCTGCAAGGCAAGACCAACCCCAACATCAAGCGCTTCGAGTCGACCCCGCTCGCACTGAAGGAGCTCGAGGCTGGCGGTGTCGATGCCGTGGTCGCCGACAACGGCGTGGTCATCAACTACGTGACCAACAACGCAGGCAGCAAGTTCAAAACCGTCGCCGACAAGGCCTTCGCGCCCGAGCAATACGGCCTGGTGGTGAAGAAGGGCAATGCCGACCTGCAAGGCAAGCTCAACAAGGGCCTGGCCGACATCAAGGCCGACGGCACCTACGACCAGATCTACGCCAAGTACTTCGGCGCACCCGCCGCAGCGGCGCCCGCTTCCGCCGCTTCGAAGTAACATCGAAAGCAGACGATGGATCTGCGCTGGAGCATCCTGGCCGGCTACGGCCCCCTGTTCCTCGAGGGGCTGTGGACGACGATCATGCTGACCATCGTCTCGATCGGCGCCGGGCTTCTGCTCGGCGTGTTGCTCGGGCTGATCAGCAGCTCGCGCGACGCGCCGCGGCCGAGGTCGGCACCGCTCGCGCTGGCGCTGAAGTTGTCGCGCACCATCACGCTGGCCTACGTGACCTTCTTTCGAGGCACGCCGCTCTTCGTGCAGATCCTGCTGGTGCACTTTGCGGTGATGCCGGCCTTGATCCATCCTGACGACGGCCTGCTGCTCGCCGGCGAAGCCGCTCGCGAATTCAGGCAATCGCATGGCGCTTTCTTTTCGGGTGCCCTCGCGCTGAGTCTCAACGCCGGCGCCTACATCTCAGAGATCTTTCGCGCCGGCATTCAGAGCATTCACCTGGGGCAAACGCAGGCCAGCTACAGCCTGGGCCTCACGCATCCGCAGGCCATGCGCTTCATCGTGCTGCCGCAAGCGTTCAGACGCATGCTGCCGGCGCTGGTGAACGAAGGCGTCACGCTCATCAAGGACTCGTCCCTCGTGTCGGCCATCGGTCTCGCCGAACTCGCGTTGGCCGCGCGCACCGTGGCCGGTGCGTACTCGCGCTATTGGGAACCGTACCTCGCCATTTCGGCTTTGTACTTGGCACTGACCTTGCTCCTGTCTTTCCTGGCCAAGCGTTTGGAAGCGCCCGCGCATCAACGGGGCCGTTAGGCCGGCATGGAGCCGCCCGCATGACGGGCGCCGATGTGTCGAATCCGTTTTGTTGCGTTTCCACCACCGAAAGCGCGCCGCGGCTTCGCAGTGGAGCTATCGCCCACTAGACTCAAACCTCCTCGCAAACCCCTATGAAAGCTTCATACATGAAAGCCATCAAAGCACTCATCCCCGTCGCCCTCGCTCTCGGCATGGTCGGCGCTGCTCAAGCTCAAATGGTCGTTTATGGCCTGCTCGACGCCAGCTATGGCAAGAGCGTTGGTGACGACATCAACGACTTGAAGTCAGATTTCCATTCCGGCGGTGACAACGGTTCCAGCAACGGCAATTCGACCAGCCGTTTCGGCATCAAGGGCAGCAGCGACGTTGGCTCGGGCATCAAGGCCAACTTCAACCTCCAGTCTGGCGGCATCACGAGCAACGGCGAAGTGAACCCGGGCGGCGCGTTCTTCAATCGTCAGGCTTGGCTGGGTTTCTCCGGTGAATTCGGTGAAGTTCGTCTCGGCAAGCAAGACTCTGTCGCTTTCCAGACGATGATCGACTTCGACTTCAATGGCGCATCGAACGGCGTTTCGTCCTTTGGCTATGCCAACGCGGCCATCTGGGCCCCTGGCCGCGAAGGTCGTTCGCTGCAATACATCTCGCCGACGATTGCAGGGCTCAAGGTGCAGTTGGGCTTCGTGCCTGAAGGCAACCCTACCGCCACAGTGCCTGACCCCAAGGCCCACGGCGCTGTCGGCGTGACTTACACCCTCGGCGGGCTCTCCGTTGCTGGCACGTTCGAATCCAAGCGCACCGAAACCAGCGAACGTTTTGGTTCCGTCGCCGCTGCCTATGACTTTGGCGTTGCCAAGGTCATGCTGGGCTATGCAGACGGTGGCAAGGCATCCTCGGCTCGTGGTTACAACGCTGGTGTGAATGTTCCTGTCGCTGGCTTCAACTTCGGCGCCCTGGCTGCCAAGAACCGTGACACCAAGGGCGTGGCTTTCGAGGTCTATGCCAACAAGGAAGTGTTGAAGAACACGATCGCCTATGCCGAAGTGGGCCGTGCCGATCACAAGGCCGTCAACTTCCTGACCGCTGGTGGCAAGGATGAAGCAGCTACCGGCTTCGCAGTCGGCGTGATCTACATCTTCTGATTCGGAAGCAGTCTTTCGACTGCCTGAAGAAGAAAATCAAAACCCCGTCTGGCGAGAGCCAGACGGGGTTTTTCTTTGGCTCTTTGCGCGTTAAGTAGTGAGAGGCTCACGCGCTGAGCGAGCGGATTGGCAAATTGGGCTCGAAGGTGCGAGAGCGCTGCCAGACCCGGAGGCCAAGATGCGAGATCGGGAGTT